>OJMA01000009.1_pt1 | contig 256928 bp, 156 predicted proteins | sample 1596921 | NCBI WGS metagenome assembly OJMA01 (sample SAMEA3904682, study PRJEB24821) | metagenome | biome: Builtin; feature: hospital; material: surface | place: USA | collected 2013-06-06
ACGAGATGTAGAGAGGTCTCGTGGGCTCGGAGATGTGTATAAGAGACAGCCCCCCTCCTCTTCCCCATATGATGTTGTAGGGTGCCGACTAATACGATCTACCTTCACCCAAGTAGGCCAGCAGCTGTTCGTAGACATGCCATGGCGTACGTGGATGCACGACGAGGCGCAGGTACTCTTGGCCGTCGTCGAGTGGCGCATAGTCGACGGCAAACTGGCCATGCGCCTGCAGCTGTGCGTGCAGCGCCCGCACCGATTGCTCGCGTGGGCGCACGCAAATCTGCAGAAACAGCGGATCGGCATGCGGCCCCAGCTCAAGCGAGGGTATACGCTGCAGCCGCTGCCACAGGGCCTGCGCCATCCGCAGGCCATGGGCAATATGGTCGCCCAGTCCCTGAGTGCCGTAGCGCAGCCACACGAGGTAAAACTTGAGTGCATCGCCACGCCGGCCGCACCCCAGCGTCTTTGTCGCCATGTCCAGGGCATCTTCTGCCGGTACATGAAATAGATAGCCGCCATCGCTGTGAGATGGCGGAATCAGCACGCTCTTGTCATGCACGAGCAGGAAGGAGCATTGGTGCGTCACGCCCAGCAGCTTGTGCGGATTGATCGTGATGCTGTGCGCGTTCTCCAGACCCGCTAGCACGCTCCGTTCCGGCGCGTCGTGCGGTAAAAAGGCAGCTGCGCCGCCCCAAGAGGCATCCACATGCAGCCACAAATCGTACTTGCGACACACCTCGGCGATCGCTGCCACATCATCGAACGCGCCCAGCACCGTCGTGCCGCTCGTCGCACACACGATCAAAGGCACACCCTGCGGATGCGCTGCGTCCGCTTGCATCTCGGCACACATGCGCTCCAACTCGCGCACGTCCATCCGACCGTGCGCGTCGGTCCGAATGTGCACGACGGCGTCTGTGCCCAGTCCCGCCGCCACAGCCGCCCGAGCGATGGAAAAATGCGCACTAGCACTCGTAAGAATCGCAGGGTAGGCACCGCGCTCTACACGCCTATGCTGCTCGCGGTACGCCTTCATCAAGGCATAGACGCCGCCCCGGCGATACACGCCGCCGAACTTTTGCAAAAGGGCCACTTGCACGCCCAGGGTATTGGATGCCGCGCCTCCCGGCATCGTGATGCCATCTGCTTGCGGACCGTATCCCACGCGCTCGCACAGAGCTGCCGCACACTGCTCTTCGATCATCGTGAGGATCGGCGACGCGGAAAACACATGGACAGAGGCATTCATGACGCCCAGCAGCATATCACCTAGAATCGAAACGACCGCCGGCGCCGAATACAGCTTCTCAAGAAACCTCTCCGTCCACGGATTCACACTATTGTATAGAATCGCCCGCATCTTCTCCAAAAGGGAGCTCTCATCGACGCCCTGCTCAGGCAGACGCACGTCCATCGATGCCCGAAACGCATCCACACTGGGCCATGGCACAGCGCGTGCCTCACCAGACTCACCATACGCGATCCACTCGGTCGCCGTCGCCAGACACTGCGCACCTAGCCGCTCCAGCTCAGCCGAGGCCGGTTCGCCACCCAGCGGCGTCATGCGTTCCGGACAAGCCCCGCCCCTTCTTCTTCCCTCCACTTTTGGCTATGCAGGACGAGGTGCCTGCGTTTCAGGCACTCTACACCGAGCGGGCTCATGCGTTTCATGCGCAATGGCAGCGGGATATGCTCGCGCTTCTGGATGATCCTTCAGGTGCCGACATCTCGTGGCCGACGCATACCGCTCATAAACGTACGTTCACTGGGCTTACGCAGCCATCGTAAATGCACGCATGCACGGCGTCCTGTCACGCCTCTTATTTCCTCGTCGTGGGTGGCGTTGGTGGCGGCCCCGGCCACTCGATCCACCCGTCCTACATGCCCTTCTTGAGTGGATGTACACGGGTCTTTCCCACCCACGCTTGGCCGATGATCTGAGCCGTACGGCACGTGTGCCCCATGCTGATATGGAAGCATGCTTAGCGCACTCGTTCGATCAAGACGCGGAGCGTATTATGGCGTATGCTCTGGCGAGCAAGCCCAAAAGCGGCATATGGCATCACATCGTCGCCCACCGGTGGCCGCACATGCCCAGCACACTCCGCCTAGCACCAGCAGCCCAGCACCAATTGGCATGGCTCGTCTGCACAGGCCACTTGCATCCCTCCAGTCCATGTACGGCATCTGAGTGGCTCAGTCTGACCGACGCCCTTGCTTCCCACCATTGGCCCGAGGCAGCCCAGCTCATCGCAGCCTATGCTATGATCACTTGGGATACCCAGGCCTGCGCGCCTCTGGTCACCAAGCCGTACGTGCTGGCTGACACCGCCTTTTGGGAGTGCATGCCGCAGTGCCCTCGTGCAGCTGCCTTGCTACCGACCGTACCGCCTACTTGGCGAGCTCACCTGCTATCTTGCGTCATGGCGCATGCATCAGGCGATACCTGCCTTGCGTACATTGACGCCGTTCGGCACTATGGTCTCGATGCAGATCGCCTGTCCCTCGTTCCACTGACCACGGAGCCGAGGCAAGATGTGCTTCCCTCCGCTCGTGCCTGGCCTCACATTCTCGATACGTGCAGCCCCCTCCTGAGCTATATACTACACTTGCTCACGTCGCGCCTCGACGTACACAATGCGCCGCGCATGTACGAATACGTTGTGGGACATATTCTCTTGCCCGACGACGGCCCCATCCCAACCAAGGATGCCCTCCGTGTCGTGGAACAGGCGCAGCAGGACATTGTACAGTTCTTGCATGCACACTGGGTGCATGTACGCGCCGCGCGCGGCTTCGACGCACTCCCGCGATGGTGCCTCAAAGAACTCAGCGACGAATTGGGCATCGATGCGCCTGACCTTACGCTCGACTATACGCCGACCTCCTCCGCCACGGTCAGTGATGCTCAAAGCACCGTTGGCATGACTAGTGCAGGGCTGAACACGACGCGAGCACCTACGCACCGCGGTCCCGCGAGTATGTATGCGGCTGTACTCAACAAGAGCGCTGCTGCACACGCCTCGATTAAAAGTCAAGCGACTGTCTCTGCGCAATGCGTTTCTGCTCCTGCGCCTGCCGCACGATCCGCGTGCACACCTGATCAAACTGTGCGACAAAGGGACGCAAGCTCGTATTTTCCCACTCATTATGGCCCGACGCCTCGGCCACTTGATTCAGCTCTTGCAGTACCTGCTCGACGGTCGGTGCAGATGTCTGAGGATCAAACGACTGAATCTGCTCTAGCTCGAGCGGAACACAAATGCGGCCTGTCGACGGATGCACCACAAAAGGCGCCTTGAGCAAGTGGTTCTGCCGTTTCGATACCTCTGAATCGATGCGTGGATATGTGTACTGCAGCACAATATCTTCGAGCGCCGCCACCCACGCGGGCCGGAGGCGTTCCTGCGAGCGGGCGGCTACCTCCAGTACGTCATCCCATTTTTGCACACTTGAACGAGAGGTGGCCCACTTGGCCTGCAGCTTGGCCAATGCATCTGCATCGGACGCCGGCAGCAATGACAAAAGCACGTCAGAGCGATCCTGTGCACGGAAACAGTCCTGGTCCTGCAGAACCAAATCCACAAAGGCGCGCTGTAGCAAACCACGATGCCTTGCGTGGGCTGTACTGCTTGTGGCCGTCAGAATGTCGTGACCCAACGCACGTCGCAGGCTAGGATGCAGCGTGCGATGGAAGCCGGGTGCGGACGCACCCAAGGACACCTTCTTGGCCTGATTGGCACTGCCTTTGATCACCTCGATCCAGCCGACGAGGGCCTTACGTGCATCGTCGGCCAGCACAAAGGCTTCCTGGTCCGATACCCAACAGTGAATACCACGCCGACCTGAATATACCCAGACGATATGCTTAAAGCCAAAGTCTTCACGTAGTGTCATGTCCAACACTTCGGCCGCCACCCCAATCCACTTCCAGCACCGATGGCAAATACTTTTATCGGAGCAGCACGTTCGAATTTCGTCATAGTCTGTCATGTCAATATCAAACACAAGTTCGCGAGCGACAGGTCGGAACGTGGCCTTTTGCATTGTCTTGCGGTCCTTGGGCTTGGCGCTGTAGACCGGTCCGATTTCAAATCGCGATGGGTTCAGTCGACACACTTCCTTCTTCCACTCGTCCCACGTCGAGTAGCTTTGGTATCGTAGGTAGGCGTTATTCTGAAGAGTAAGGGCAAATTCGCGGTGCGTAAAGTTCCGCGCGGGAGTAATATCACGATTCAACCACATGTACAAGGACTTGAAGGGCAAAATGCGGCGATAGTACACCAGCAGCGCCATGGGGTCAACTGAATCGTCCGCTTTAGATTGCGACATCACGGGCTCATCCATTCTGGATACGGCCTGATCCCACGCCTTGTCTTCCTCCATAGCATCTGGGGCTTCGACCGCCGCCATCGTAGCACACGCGCACCTCTATTACGACGCAGGCCACGCGTCACGAAGCGCGCTCGGCCCACGTGGCTCCAAGGGCGTCCACGCGCCCCTCCTCCACCGATTGGTGTCGAACATGGCACGGTGGCATGCGACGCGCACCAAGATCCAGCTCAAGCTCGCGATCCAGCGATCGCGCATGCTACAGGAGAAAAAAGCCGCACTGCATAAAAAAGTGCGACTGGAAATTGCGGAGCTCGTAGAGCGCCAAAAGCTTGAATCTGCGCGCGTCAAAACCGAATCGCTGATCATGGACGATATACATTTGGAGTTGCTTGAACTGCTTGAGCTCTACTGTGAGACACTCTATGCCAGATTCGGATTACTAGAAGGACGCGACAATGAGCCTGATGATGCGATCCGCGAGCCGATGATCGCCATTATTCATGCGGCTCATCGCACAGAGGTGAAGGAACTACATGTGCTCCAAAACATGCTGAGTGCACGCTACAGTACCGAATTTTCTGAGGCAGCTTTACAAAATACAGAGAACTGTGTTTCGGAACGCATCACACGCAAGCTAGCATTTCATCTGCCACCACCCGAGATGGTGGATGCGTACTTGAGCGAAATTTGCAAGGCCTACCAGGTACCCTTTGGTCAGGCGCCGACGCCCCCTGATACCCTTTCGACCGAGGCTGGCGACCACGATTGGCACACGTTGGTGCAGCGATTCGATGCACTGAAACGAACTCATGGATGACAAGTGGTCTATGTGGCAATGGCACTTGTGCGCATCGTGACAGGCTCTGCACGATGAGGAAGCGTCGAGGGCTGTGTGCCAGCAGACGATCGTGCGCGTGACGTATCCTCAGGATCACGGATAACCATGGCCTCAGTATCACGGCGATGACGACGACGACGAGGTAGTGTGACAAACTTGGGCATCGGGCGACAGTCGAGGTCTGTCGACACGTTTGTCGAGCCCTGCAACGCCTCGATCCAGTCAACAAGGTGGTGGTTGTTGCGCGTTTGAATCAAAAACTGGTTATTCGCCACCTTGATGCGAATAACGCAAGGTCGCTTGGTATAATCTGCTGCATAGCCACACTGTGCCCCATCCATGGAGTAGGTGTGGAAATGATGCTTTTCGAGCATGTCGACAAATCGAGTGCGCTCTTCTTGATTGGGCACACGTGGCGCATGAGATGGTGCCTGATAGGACGCAAATGAGCGGCCCAGCTCAATGCCTTGCTTCACGCGTTCTTCGAGTGACATCGACAGCTCATCAACCGCAACGTGGTTGTCGTCCAGCACATCTTCCGCATTGCATGGCTGCTTGTGCACAAGGACACCCTCACTGTTGTTCAAATTCCATGCGTGCGTAGGCATCATGTCTGGGCGGTAGAAAAGCGACACATTCGTCTTGTACATGTAGAGAGCCGTACCATGCACCACAAAGTACATGGAATCCCATCCACGCGCCATGCCCGTGTCAGCTGTGCGGTTCTCCATTTTGCAGGGCAAATATCCTTCCATGTGCACCGTGCACTGGTACGGTGGAAGCTCTTCTTCGCCCTCTTTAGGCATATCTTCCGAGAATGACAAGCTCGACCTGCTTGCATCATGGAGCAACATCTTATTCCCCCTCTCATGTTTCATCATCGAGCGCTCCTGCTCCTGGGCCACACCATGAAGAATGTTATTGGCATGAAGCAACATGTCATCTGTCAGGCTGCTCGTACCAATCTGCTTCGACAGTCCTGAGGGATCGACTTGCAGTCTCAGCAGTCCTTGGCCTTGGTTGCGACGCATCCACAAAGGGGGTTTGTTGTCTGGCATGCTGCCCAGCAAGCCGAGAGTATTGGGGGATTTATTGGCCGATACTGCCGCCAATGTAGTCCCCTGCTTATGCGCACCCGCGAAAGAGTCGAGTCTTCGTGGTGTGGTCGTAAGAGAATCACCCGGGCTCTCTTCCACTACACTCCTTTCAGGACCATAGGGGGCCCTCCGAGCGGTGGGTGACGGTAACACAGTCGGCGAGTTGAGCTGGGACCGCCATAGCCGCGGCGTAGCGGTGCCACTGACGACATCACAGGTTGATGTCATCCACAGTGTCGGTGCACCTAACATGGAAGACCGATGGCTCATAATTTGCGTAGGCGTCGGCGGTACGGTGTCATTCAAGATCGAGTCTCCAGAGCCATGTTCATCAAATCGAGTTGAAACGGATAGAGAACTGGAATGATCATGCGGTTGTGGGCCTTCTTCACGTATGCGTGTCAAGCTCCCTGGGCTTCTCTCCTGCTCCTGAACCGTGGGCACCTCTAGACCCTGATGAGATGACGAGGTCGACGCCATTGGAATCGATAAACCGGTCGAATCATCGAGCTTGATTGGGGCTCCAGACGACGGAGCTATACCTGACATTCGCAAAGGAGAATGACCCACACCGCTGGCTCGACGGCTCAGTGACCGGAACTCCGTGAGGGTCGAGGCACTAGCGGGCAAGGATATCGAAGGAGTAGCATAGCCGCTTGCGATTCCGGCTGTTTGAGCCACTTGTGGCACCATATCTTGCGGTACAGGATAGAAAAAGGGTGGTGGCGACATTTCCCTTGAAGGAGAATCATGAAACTCGGACTCGCTTGTGTCAGTGACTTCTTCAATCGATGTATGGCTCTGATCCGTCGTCATGGAATGCGTCGAGGTCACACTGCTTGACAATGACGATTCGGAATTCTGAGTATTGGCTTCTTCGGGCACGACATCTTCATTTCTGGACCTGTTCTTTACTTCCATAGGCCGGGCCAAGGCGCTGCGAGATTTGGGCCGTCGCAGGTGAGACGTCGTCCAGCGAACTAGATTTTCGGCGCTGTCAAACGTGCTGGAAGCATCTTGACGCTTTGAAGGCTGTTTCTGTGCAGCGGTAGAAGTGGTATGGTTTTCAGACTTGTTGACCGATTTTTGAAAAGGTATGCGAGTTGACTGGGATGAGCGTAGTACGGACATACCAAGTTCCAGAAGCCACTTGTCATGGCCTCGAAAGTCACAATGCAGACAAGGTGTGCAACCTATGCCAGCGACTCCGACTTATCAATAATCTAAGAGAAGATTGAGTACCTGGGAAGTCGACTGTCTAGCCACGGGTGGTAAGTCGAGGGTATGGCCCTCAACCCCACTTTTTTTTTTCCGCTGGTCGCGTGGGTTCGACGATTGTCAATCCATGCAGCAATTAAGGTCCCCGCAAGCTTACGTCGGACTTACTGACACGTGGTACCACGTGGATTTCCGACGCGTCTGCGCGTTCAGTGCCGTGTGCCGTGTGGCAACAGTGTTGCTTGCCTCATTGGCGTCCATCACCAGGTCCCTACCATGTCGTCAGAGCAACTTACAGAGGGCGTGATTGGAAGCATGCTCGCCTCCACGGATGGAACAACACCTGTTGTTCCAAAGTGCCAAATCCTCAGCTTGAAGAAGCTGCAGACAACCAGTGCCAGCGCCAATGTGAGTGAGCGCTACCGTGTCGTGCTCAGCGATGGAGTACACTATACACAGGCCATGCTAGCCACACAATTAAAACCCCTTGTGGAAAATGGTATGCTGGATAAGAATGTGGTTGTGCGCATTACTCAGTTCACGTCTAACACCGTTCAAAACCGCAAGATTCTCATCTTACTCAACCTTGAACCGATTTCTTCCGCCCTGCCCCACCGCATTGGCAACCCACAAAACATCGAGGCCTCTTCATCTAAGCCTGAAGCGAAGCCGCAAAGTGCGGACAGTAAGCCTGCTGTGCCCGCGGCTGCCCCACAAGCCTCACGACCTGCGCCCTCGGTCGCTGCTCAGGCTCTCTCCGGCTCGCGTGGCGTGGCCAAAGCAAGCTCAGGTATGCCCGTTTACCCTATTGATGCCCTCTCTCCATACCAAAACAAATGGACGATCAAGGCGCGTGTCACTCTCAAGACGGACATCAAGCATTGGTCTAATGCGCGTGGCGACGGTAAGCTGTTCAGTGTGCATTTGATGGACGAGAGCGGTGAGATCCGTGCTACAGGATTTAATGATGCTGTAGATCGCTTTTACCCGATTTTACAAGAGAATAAGGTCTACTTTATCAGCAAAGCTAAGGTCACGATCGCCAAGAAGCAGTTTAGTACGCTTCCGAACGAGTACGAAATCTCGCTGGAGAGTGGCAGTGAAATTGAAGAATGTGCCGAGGCAGGCGACGTGCCTGAAGTAAAGTACAACTTTGTGCCTATCAATGAGCTCAATACGGTCGAACCGAACAACACGACGGATGTCATTGCCATTCTGGACAGCTACTCTGATGTATCCGAGATCGTATCAAAGGCCACGCAGCGTCCTATTAAGAAGCGTGAACTGTCACTGATAGACAGCAGTGGCATGAGTGTGCGCATGACGCTGTGGGGCTCTCAAGCTGAGAACTTTGAAAGCACCATTAGCGGCGAAGACAAACCTGTCATGGCATTTAAGGGCGTCAAGGTAAGTGACTTTGGTGGTCGAAGTCTGAGCATGTTTTCGAGCTCTACCATGTCGATCAACCCCGATATCCCTGAGTCGCATGGACTCCGTGGTTGGTACGACAATGAAGGAAACGCTGCTCCTATCCGAGCCATTTCGTCTGCTATGGATGGCGGCGCAGCGGCAGGTGGTGGCACCACGCCTGGAGCGATGCGTGCTAACGAATTTCGCACGTTCGCCCAAGTCAAGGACCAGTCCCTAGGCACGTCGTTTGAACGCGCTGACTTTTTTAATACGCGGGCTATGGTAGTGTATATCCGCCCAGGCACGCTGTACTACACGGCATGTCCATCGCAAGAGTGTAACAAGAAAGTGCTGATGGACGACGATGGCAACTGGCGCTGTGAGAAGTGTGACAGGAGCTACCCTGCACCTGTGCGTCGCTACATTTTTTCGGCTAATGTGGCAGACTATACGGGACAGATCTGGGTCAGCGGCTTTAACGAAGTTGGCGAGACGCTCCTCGGTATCACCGCCGATGAGCTGGATGTAATCCAAAACGAGAGTGAGGCTGGCTTCAAAGCTGTCTTGTCTCGTGCTATCGGCCGTGTCATCGATATTGGATGCCGTGCTAAGCAGGAAACTTTTAATGATTCGAGCCGAGTTCGGTATACCATGACGCGTCTCCAACCCGTCGACTTTAAAAAGGCTGGTCACGAACTCGTTAACAAGATACATGCATTGCAGGCTAATTAACTGCGTAGTATGTCCCGACGACACACTGGACATTGTTGAGCATGGCGCAGTAGTTCTATAGTACAATGGTTGTGGAAGCTGTGGTCAGTCATAAACAATACGCACATGTGAAAACAAGGTAATATACAAGCAAGTTGTCCTTCGCGGAACTGCTCGAGACAAATTCCGCACCGGTCAACACGCATCCCGGCGACACTAAGTCGAACGCGGACTTGGCCTGATGTCGTGACGCGGCGATGCTCTAATTCGACTCGGCCAACCGAGATGCCCTCGAGCTCCTCGGTCGTCCGCTGCGTCTGTTCACGCGCCGGGCCAAGGAAGTCGCTGATCAGCGTCGCCCATTCATAATGAGTGGCTGGATGGTCCAAATGCGCCACGGCCACATCTAGGTCAGTGATGCCCTCAGACGCGTCGAGGGGCTGTGCTTCCTCAGATGGTTGTGTTGCTGTCATGGCCACGTCTTGGTCTGTATTGCTTTCAGACACGTTTTCTGGCTGTACATCCTCTGTATGCCGCGATTCGGACACTGCTTCTGAGACCTGCACTTCTGGTATGTCTGCATGCTCAGTTGTGAGAACGCTACGCTCGAATTCCTGGGTAGAATCGATCGCTTGCGCCGACGCTGAAGTAGGCTCTGATCTAGGAAAATGGCGCGTGGCGTCAGTCACGACAGGAAGTCGCACTTGTCTAGGTAAAGGCGCCACGGAGGATTGAGCATTAGAAAAAGCACTGCCAAAGTGGCCGGGCATGGAAGCATTCCGGCGCAATAGGCGCTCTTCATGTTCGTTCATGTCCCGATTCAACGCTTCGGGTAATCGATTTTGAGACTGCCACATTCGGAGCTGGTCATAGGCCGACCGAATGTAAGGAACGCGGGATGGCGGTGGCGGTGGTAGTGGACGAGATACTGGTGGTTCGACCCCCGAGTCTGGTATAGGAGGTACGCGTCTGGGTAGGGATTCTCGGCTCTGCTGTTCATGACGCGCATCGGCCTCTTGTCGATGTAATGCTTCGAGTGCATCATGCTCATGCTGCCATTCCTCATCTGAATTGTCGACTTCATCCAGTCTTGAATCTTCGCTAGAAGTATCGTCTACTGTATCCCCACGATCACGACGTGTGAGGGCCTGAGGAGCTTTGGGCACTTCGAGCGTTGGGAATTCCACCGTATCCGACTGAACTGCTGGTCGATTCCACCGAACTGTCTCAGGCTGCGTCGTGACAGTACTAATCGTGTTTCGCATAGATGGGTGCGGCACACCGGCGCGTCGTCTTTCCATTCGAGCTACACGCTCTTCCAGACTGAATCCAAGTAAGCGATCGCGTTCCCATGCATCACTCTCGCGGAGCTTAACAGGGTCAACGGGTGCTGGTAATCGAGTCACATATTCAACTTCATCATGATCAGATTCTTCATCCTCACTCACAAAGGCGGGCGGAGGACTTCGGGGAATCGGCGGACCCGACGGCCTAGCGCTGGGTGTCTCTGATGGCACAAAAGGTGGCGGCGGATCAGCATCATCTGTGGATGTGAGCACACCCATACTGTCCCATACATTCACACGGCGATCCAGCTCACGTGTGGCAGTGGTTCTCATACTTGTTGTCGAACGCTCGCGGCGTGGCTGTGTTCGAGTGGTGGCAGCACGCTCTGATGATAGCGTTTGGGCTGGCACAGCGTGTATACCTGAGCTCGATGCAGGATGAGCACTCTTAGATTTGGCAGTCCGCTTCTTAGTTCTTCTCATGTTATCAGGGGCAGTAAGCGTAACTCGCCCAAAGTGGCTTTCAACATTGGTGAGGAATGGTACTGTGGTGGTCGAGGAGGCATTCCCAACACCATTGAATGAGCCACGCACTTGCGTATTGGAGGTGAGAGAGCGTAACAGACTTTCACTCTCCCCACGCCTTGTCGGACCTGAACCTTGGCTCATTCTTCAGCAGGCCGCGGTGCGCGCACACAAAACCATGCGCCTAGTGTCCAATGGCGCGCGTGTCGTGCGTTGCAGGCCCAACACACCAGGCCCGAGCGCAAAGATATTTATGTGGAGGATGACTCACCCACACGTCATTACACGTGATGAACTGTAAATCTCGTGCAAATTGCTGACACATGTCCGCCTCGCTTAGGGGGCAGTTGTGAAGCGAACTTTCTCTCCTTACCACGCCACAAGGTCAACGTACGTTTTGCCACCGGGCTTTTTGAGACATTGTATACTAACACGAAGCAGAATGGGACGTCGACCTGCTCGTTGCTACCGCTACTGCAAGAACAAGCCTTACGTATGTATCTGACCCGCTTCGACTATAAGTCTTTTGAGAACATTATGCTAACCCATGACAGCCCAAGTCTCGGTACAACCGTGGTGTGCCGGACCCTAAGATCCGTATCTACGATCTGGGTCGTAAGAAGGCTTCGGTGGATGAATTCCCATTCTGTGTCCACCTTGTCTGTGACGAACACCAACAGATTACGTCGGAGGCCCTTGAAGCTGCTCGTATCTGTGCCAACAAGTACATGGTGAAGATGACGGGTAAGGATGCTTTCCACCTCCGTGTGCGTGTCCACCCCTACCACGTCATCCGTATCAACAAGATGCTTTCGTGCGCTGGTGCCGACCGTCTGCAGACGGGTATGCGTGGTGCCTTCGGTAAGCCGTACGGACTTGTCGCCCGTGTCAACATTGGTCAGGTGCTTCTGTCGATCCGCACGCGTGATGGCAACCGTCCTCACGCCGTCGAGTCGCTGCGTCGCTCGCGTTACAAGTTCGCTGGTCGCCAGAAGATTATCATCTCGAAGAAGTGGGGCTTCACGGACATGAGCCGCCAGGAGTACCTCGAGGCCCGTGACAGCCACCGTGTCATCAAGGATGGTTGCCACCTGAAGTACATTACTAACCACGGTCGTGTCGAGAACAACCTCCGCCTCCAGGCCCAGGTTGCTGCCTCGAAGTAAATTCTTATATACACGGCATGGTTCCATCAAACTAGGCCTCTTTTCGATAGTGTGGTCTAGTTGAGTTCTGTACGAAAAAATGACACTAGGTTGGATGGCCTCATAGATGCAAGTGAGTTGAGTAGCTGTTCGCAGCGGCGAGTGCCACGTGGACATAGCTTGTCCGAACCCCGCCTACTTGCCGGCAGCACTGGTTCAGATTAGCATTCCATTGTGTGGATATGCCAGCTCCCCCTAAACCATGGGAGCAGAAAAGTGCTACAGAAGTAGCAAGTCCACTATCAGCTTCCTCGAATAGTGCGCCTGAAGCTGCACCTGCTTTGCCAGAACAGCCTGCGTCCCTGCGATCTGGCATGGACGCCACAACAACAGGTGTGTATCTTTGTAAAATGATCGTTCTAACGAGCTAGGTGGTATGAATGCTAATCGCGGCTATATGAGCGGCTATGGTGGCTATGGAAGTATGGGTGGCTATGGTGCATACGGTGGCCTGGGTGGCTACGGTGGCTATGGTAGTGCCTATGGCTCGCCATATTCTCGATACGGTGGCTATGGCGGCATGGGCTACGGAGGCATGGGCTATGGCGGCATGGGGTACGGAGGTATGGGGTACGGCGGCATGGGCTATGGAGGTATGGGATATGGTGGCATGGGTTTTGGCCAGCCAGGTGAAAACTCGTTAACCCAGCGCATGGAGAGTGGCACTCAGGCCACATTTGAGCTGATTTCATCGATCGTGGCCACTTTCGGTGGATTCGCTCAGATGCTTGAGTCTACATTCATGGCGACACACTCGAGCTTTTTCGCTATGGTCGGTGTGGCAGATCAATTTGCGCATCTCCGCAACTACCTCGGTGAAGTGCTCAGTATTTTTGCCTTGGCCCGGCAAATCAAAAATCTCTACCTTCGCATGATAGGACGACGCCCTGTGCATGGCATCGATGCAAAGAATTTTGGTGAATTCAAGCGCGTTGGTGGTGCCAAGCCACAGCCCAGCAAGCGTCCGCTTGCGCTTTTCTTCCTTGCCGTCATCGGCCTGCCATACTTGATGGGCAAAGTCGTCAAGTTGATTACCGCTAAGCAGGAAGAGGAGCGTGCACGTCTCTCCAAGCAAGCTGCTGAAGCTGGTACGAGTTTACAAATGTTGCAGGATGCACAAGGTGCTGCTGCGCTCGATCCAAGCAAGCTAACCTTTGTGCGCGCCCGCTTTGCCTACACCGCAACTGACAATCTCGAGCTCAGTCTGAGGCAAAATGAGATTATCGCAGTACTGAGTAAGACAGATCCTCAGACTGGCGAAGAGAGTCAATGGTGGCGCGGGCGAACGCGTGACGGACGTATCGGATGGTTCCCCAGCACCTATGTCGAGACGTTAGAACAGGCACGAGACCGCGCCACGAAATCGGCACCTAAGCCTGCCATTGAGGCAAGCACAACCTCGCCACAGGCGCAACATACCAAGATCGTGGCATCCAAAACATCCACCCAGTAAGTCATGACGGTGCTGTAAATTTTGTAGTATAGGAATACCAAGAGCTTACGCTTTCTCTCCACACCACCATGTCTTGCATGTTGAGCGGTGCGCGGCGATGGGCGTCCACGTTAGCCCGTAGGCGTGTTATAGTGTCTGGTATTCAACCAACGGGTGTGCCGCATCTAGGCAACTACTTGGGCGCGCTCAAGACATGGACAGCGTTGCAAAATGAAGCAGATCCACAGGACGAGCTGTACTTTTTTATAGCCAGTCTGCACGCATTGACCATCCCACAAAATCCAAAGCAGTTGTACCATGACCGACGAAACTTGCTGGCTGCTCTTATAGCAGTAGGTTTGGACCCGCACAGATGCACCATATTTATGCAAGACCAAGTACCTCAGCATGCCGAACTGAGCTGGCTCCTGATGTGTCAATCACCATTTGGCCGTCTCGAGCGAATGACGACGTGGAAATCCAAAATTGCTACGATCCAAAACAGCGCATCTGAAGACCACGTCAACGAGTCTCAGCTTCAGCTGGGCCTCTTTGCTTACCCTGTCCTTCAGACCGCCGACATTCTCATGTATCATGCCACCCATGTGCCTGTCGGAGAGGACCAACAGCAACACTTGGAGCTCACTCGCGACTTGGCACACTCATTCAACCGCTCTGTAAAGAAACCATTCTTTCCTATTCCCGAGGCGCTGCTTTCCGAGTCAAAGCGCATTCTGTCCCTCCGCAATCCTGAACAAAAAATGTCCAAGTCAGCCCCTGATGCCAATTCTCGCATCATGCTGACTGACACGCCTGAGCAGATCCAGTCGAAAGTGAAAAAAGCTGTGACGGATAGTGAGGGTACCCTGTCCTTTGATCCCGCATCACGTCCAGCGATAAGCAATTTACTCCAGATTCTTGCAGGCATGGACGGCGGCGTGCTTCAATCACACATGACGCAAGAGATCACGCAGGAGCGGAAAGACCCAGCATTTTTAGCACGCTTCCTCAACGAATATGCTGGTGGATCCAGTGCTGCCCTAAAGCGCACTCTGGCAGACAGTATCATTGAAGAACTGCGACCTGTGCAGAAGGAATACTCCCGCCTGATTAGCGAAGACGGCTTTCTGGATGAAATCGAACGTTTGGGTTGCGAAAAAGCATGCTTACGGGCCCAAGAGACCATGTCTCAAGTACGAACCATGCTAGGTCTGCATCAGTAGGCAAATGCATTTGCAGTCTATGGTACAAGACAACTATACGTCCGCACAGGTTTAGCTCATAAGCACCTGCTCAACCAATCGCGACGCTTCCTTATGCAGAAAAGAGTAGTCTTCTTGGTAGTCTTCTTTTACTTTAGTCTCGCCTTTTTCCACGGCTTTCTTACCGCCGCCTGGCACGATCATCACACAGCTCGTCGGCCGCTTCGTGCTCGAAGCATTTCCCAGCTGGTCCTTTGAGGCCACATACACGTATGGACATCCAGAATCCTCGCAAAGCACAGGAATGTGTGACAAAATGTCAATAGGCGAAATGTCGCCCGCTAGAATTACGAGACCTTTTTCGCCCTTGCGCAGACCTTTGACGACCTCCTTCACACCGCGCTTGACATGACCGCGCGACTTGGAAGCTTTCCTGATAGTCTTGTACACTTTTTTCGTGAGTGCTTCGGATGCAAGCGGACAGGCAATAGGGCTGAGCGTCGATGGGTCAACCTCTACATCGACGTCTGCCACGTCCATCATGGACACATCAGCTGCATCATCGGCCTCTGTTGCGGATTCCTTCTTTTCCTTCTTGTCCTTTTTCTTTTCCTTCTTCTCTTTCTTCTCTTTCTTCTCTTTCTTCACAGACGCCTCGGCAGCGACGGCCTTCTTCTGCTTCACTTCCTCTGATGCCATGACCGGTAAAATTTCGTTCATCGGTGCGGATGGCCTCCATACCAGCCTGCATTCGGCCGAATGAACAAAGGGTCGCCGCTCGGTGCTGGCATTCGTTCTTTTTTTTCCTGCCAGGTTTTCCATCCGCTCTGTTACGCCCCCTTGGGTGCCTTGCCATGTATTGTAAATGAATGGTACGTTGAGCACCACCATAGCGTCAGGATGCTTCAACAACTACAAACTAGAGTCTCGCGGTGACTCTATGTCGATTCGCGATAACTTCTTTGTTGCCTGATTCTTTGTGTGCTAGTCAGAACTTGTCTAACATGCCAGAGTACGTATCACGAGCGTGCATCAGCATCCTTTGCCTAAGCTGTGATTACCTATCAATCGAAAGATTGCTGGAAATTACCGTCTGAGGGTGCGAATAGGGCCGCAACTCCCTGCACCTGTCTTGAAGATTTTTTAGAGGCTGTTTATGAGCTTGGCATTCACTGCGTTGCATGTCATGTGGGAACGGTTTGCTTACTTGCCAGATGTAAGTTTTTGCCCAATTCTCTTGTGATGAGTTTTATCACGACGGTCTGCGTACGATTTCGGTCTCTGGCGAAATGGCCCGATAAACCCAATTCTGTATCCGGGCACGACTCTGATTTTCTTCTCCCATGCTCTGTTTTTGAAGAATGGACGCTGACATGTACAGATCGTATATAAAGGAAGTGTATGTACATACAAGGCACGTTTTAGTTAGGTTTCTGGTCGCGTGGTTCGTTGCACGGAGGTGGTATAGGCGATGCCGGGTTGATCGGCGGGAGTCTCATGGTGCCGATCTTGAAGTACTTGGGATGCTGTGCATAGAACCTATGCCATTGGTTGAGCATGACGTGTTCCGCCTCTGTAAAGCCGCGAAGGTCGTGAGTCAAATGCGATTCGAAACACCCTGTGACATAGGCGCGCGACGCATCTCGACCGGCAAAGAAATGATACGCACCGCCTTTGCCGTAATGGTTCCTTCCGGGCGTGACATCAAATACATCACCTTTGATGGCAAGATATATAGGACCGCTTGATTCACCATTGAACCTTTGTAGCTGCTCTGGCGTAAATTCGCGCATAGTCGGTGGAAAGTAGGTACGCCAGTTGGTCCATTTGCCACGATACCCCCATAAGAAGTCGCCATGAATAAACTGGCCGGCAAAAAGGGCAATGATAGCTACAACGAACGCCGTGTAGGTCAATGAGAACAAGCAATTCGCAAGGAAAGGTACATCTTCCTCCTCATCTAGCTCAGGGTCATAAGGAACAGATCGTCCTTCAGCCCTCGCCTGCTTGCGCTCCTTAATTTGCTTCTGTTTTTCAAGCCAACGCTGGTGCACCAAATAAGCCTTGTTGATGCGCTTATGTGTCACCTTGCGTCCTGTAGACGGATCTATATCAAAGAGCGGTTCTTTCTCGGAATTTTCGCCATTCGTGGACGGGATTCGATGATACTGCGCACACATATCGTAGGCGGTCAAGAGGCCTGGCTGCGCCTATTCTAGCGTGATGCATGTTGTGGAGATGCTTAGTCATTATGATGAGACGCTACGTGCCTAGTGTGCCTCGGCGCCAGGGATGGTGTCAACCTTGTCAAGGTCGTCGAGAGCCTCCGTAATGATCTTGATGCCGCGCTCCATCTCCTCCTCTGAAATGACCAAGGGAGGGGCAAGGCGAATGATGTTTTGGTGAGTGGGCTTAGCAAGAAGGCCCTTGTCTTTGAGAAGAAGGCAGAGGTCCCAAGCCGAACGGCCTTTGGTGCTCTTGGTCTCGTCAATGACAATAGCGTTAAGCAGACCCTTACCACGCACCTCAAGAAGAAGTGGATTCTGGATCTGCTTCAAGCTCGAGCGCATTGACTCACCGAGCTTCTCGGCACGCTCACACATGTTTTCTTTGACGATCGTGTCGAGAGCCGTGATAGCCACAGCCGATCCTAGAGGGTTGCCACCGTATGTACTGCCATGCTCACCAGGCTGAATGCATAGCATCACGTCCTTGTCAGCAAGAACAGCACTGACAGGGTAAACACCAGCGCTCAGTGCCTTTCCGAGCGTCACAATATCGGGACGCACTCCATAGTGATCACAGCACAGCATTCGACCCGTACGACCAAGACCCGTTTGAATCTCATCGCAGATCAGGAGCACGTTGTGCTTCTTGCAAAGTGCCTCGACCTTCTTGAAATAGTCGTCATCTGGCACCATGATACCAGCTTCACCCTGAATCGGCTCAAGCAGCACAGCAGCCGTCTCGTCACCATACTTCTCCAGCACGGCTTCAATATCCTCGGCATGGTTATAACGGATCTTGATATCATCGACGACAGGACCCACACGCTCGAGCATGGGACCAAAGCCGTTGCGACTGTCAGGATCAGTGCTCATACTAATAACACCGATGGTGCGGCCGTGGAAGTTGCCAGTAGCGCTCAATACGCGAGCTTTGTCTTCTGGCACACCCTTCTTGACATACGCCCACTTACGAGCCAGCTTCATGGCCGTCTCCACAGCCTCAGCACCAGTATTCATTGGAAGCACCATGTCATACTTGAGAAGTTCCGTGACACGCTTGGCAAACTGAGCGAAGACCGAGTTGTAAAAGGCGCGAGATGACAGCGTAAGCTTCTGGGCTTGCGCAATCAGCGTCCCAACCACAGCGGGGTGACAGTGTCCGTGGTTCACAGCTGAGTATGCAGACAAGAAATCCAGGTATTCCTTGCCCTCTGGATCCCATACACGCGAGCCATGAGCGCGGTCAAAGACCACAGGAAGCGGGTGGTAGTTGTGGGCACCATACTCATTCTCCATCTTCATAAGCTCTTCGGACGAAAAATGCTGGCGTGTCGAGGCAGTGTGAGCTGCATGGCCCATAGCAGAGGCAGACGAATACACCGTCTGACCAAAGTGGCTCAACTTCTGTTGGAATTGCTCAAAGTTGGACATATTAGGAGGGGGAGGAGAGAAAAATGTATGGTGCGTTAGGGCGTCGCCCAATTAGCCATGGGCGTGGCCTGCTTGCACGTCAGCTGTGTGCGCCCAATCCCTGAGCTGGATGTTTCACGTGTCCAGCACGTGGCCAAACGAACACTATCGTGCCTGGCCCCACGACAAAGCGGTGAGGCGCGTTCATCTTGGTTGGTCATGTCGTTCGCTGCTCATGTCGGACTTTTTGCTGGTGGCATTTTGCTAGGAGCTGGAGGTGCTACGCTTGTATCTAAGCGCTTGGCATCGTCATCGTCTGTGCCATCCGTTGAGCCAGTGATACCCGAAAAGCAAGCACCTCTGCAGAAGGCTGTCGTGAAGCCTACATCTGATGCCTTGCAAAAGTCTGGTCATCCGGGCCCGATCGCTGATTTTCTGCGTAGTCAAGCGTATGTGACTGCGTACGACAGACGGTTGCGCCATCCCGTGTGGACTGCTGAGCACTTGACCTCTGAATCGATTCGCAGACCGCCTGGTGCTGAGGTGAACCGCGCCATGTCAGTCTTTACCGAGGACGAGCGTATACCTATGCCTTTCCGCTCGACGAATAGCGACTATTTTGGCTCGGGATACGACCGCGGACACATGGTCCCAGCAGCTGATGCCAAGTCAAGCCAAGCGGCGATGAACGAAACGTTCCTGCTGACCAACATTGCCCCTCAAGTCGGTCCAGGTATGAACCGCGACTATTGGGCACACACGGAAGATTTTGTTCGTCGGCTTACGTCGCAATTTAGTGATCTCTATGTATTTACGGTGCCACTGTATCTTCCGCGACAGTCGTCCGATGGAAAGTGGCGTGTGACGTATGAAGTGATCGGTACGCCTCCAAAAGTATCGGTGCCCACGCACTTTGCCAAGGTAATTTTGGGAACGGGCCATCTGTCGTCAGGTCCCAGCATGGTAGGCTTGGGACAGAGCGGCATGGCGCTGGGAGCCTTTATCATGCCCAACAGTATGATCCCCAACTCGGCCCCTCTTCGCAGCTTTGAAGTGGACGTATCAGCTGTGGAATCGGCCGCGGGACTGACGCTCTTCTCGCCTGCGATCAAGTCCGCGGCTAAGAAGTTGTGTGATACGGTCCAATGTGAGATTATCGTGCGGGACTTTTCGCAGGCGAATAAGAACTTGCCGGCCAAGTCATCACCGCCGCTGCTCACAAAGTAGCTAGCCGAATGATACGCGTTTCTTCTTGGGCTTGGTTTCGTCTCTGGTGACATGGTGCGAGGCACTCGTATGAACTGTGGCCTCCGGCTCTGCGGCTGCCCTGCGTTTCTTTTTGCGTTCGCGTGAGCGTTCACGTCGCTGCTCACGTAGCTGCTCCATGATAGAGATCTTGGACGGCACATGGCTCAGTTTGCGAGTCTCTTCCTTCTTACGTGCGCGTTCCTTGTTGGCTCGTGCAATTGATTCGCGCTTCGCATGATCCTTGTCGAGCACTTTTTGAAACTGAGCGTCTTTTTTATCAACGGCCTGTAGAGATAAAGCCAATACTTTGGAGAGACCTTGGTCCTCTGGGAACGACTTTCGCTTACGTTCTGCCTTGGGAATCGAGGAACGTGCCGGCATGCAAAAAATGGACGTGGGTCGACAAACGGCGTATCACCTCCACTTTCAGGGGGCACGGTGGGCGGGACCCGTGATGAGCCTGGGACGTAGGATCGCTCCGACATTCGACTTGACCACGGGCGTGCCTTGATCTCATCATGAGCACGGACATATGTGAGCTGCCGCCGCACGATGGAATGGCATGGATGCTGTCGTCTGTCGTTTCTGTGGGCATTATTGCCTCGTACATCCCACAGATCGTGCGCATTGTATCTGCACGATCGTCTGTGGGTCTGTCGCCGTGGTTTCTCTTCCTTGGTACGCTTTCCAGCTGGGCAACGATGCTGAATGTGCTCGTGCTGCAATGGCCTGTGTTGTCATGCACGTTCCGCCACTGGTCGCTCCTGGCCATGGAGTATTGGATGGGCGTGATCCAAACAGGTGTGCAACAGCTCATGTTTACCATATTGTTTGCGTGCTTTCTGCGGTACTATCCACTTGACATGCAAGCTCGTCGACGCCGACGCTCGCGCAAACAGCGCAAGCTGAGCCGCGCACCGGTTCAAGAGGCAGATCTCTCGCTGCTGCGCCCGCCGCCCACGCAGCAGGACTCGTCTGACTCTGACAGCGATGTTGAGTCGTTCCACCACCACATTCATAAGAGCTATGGAGCGGTGGCAGAGTCGGCGAATCCGACGCAGGGGAACCTGGCTTCGCATGCTCACTCTCACGACGCGTACCACAACATTCCCGCACACATGCGCGATATTCTCGAGCGGCACTTGTTGCCCTCAGAGGAGGCGATCCATGGCAGAGTCGGCGCTATGCACGAATACGCTGTGGCCCGTCGTTTGGCGTGGACCGCGGCATGCCTCATTCTGGCCGCGCTAGGTACCAGCGTGGTACTCCTGACAGGCCATGCGCCGCGCGTCCGTACATGGGCCAACGTGCTGGGCGTCGCGGCCAGTGTCCTGACCATGTGTCAGTACGTGCCGCAGATCGTACACACGGCTCGGGCTCGGCTCGTGCGGAGTATGAGCATCACGATGATGTGTATTCAAGTCCCCGGTGCCGCACTGTTCGTCTACGCGCTAGCTCGGCAAGTCGGTGTGGACTGGAGCTCTTTGATGCCGTTCCTGGTAGCTGCCACACTGCAGGGTATTCTTTTGATTCTGTGTATTGTGTTCAAGATGCAGCAGCGTCGTGCGGGCATCGACGACTATGGACAGCACATCGGCGCCGCGGCATTAAGCGCCTAAAGTAGCGAGGTCGGCACACACGTTGTGGATACGAGGCTCCTGGAGCTTGTCGCGCCACGACAGGGCCAACTGCACGGCGTCAGCACGACGTGGAATGGATGCGCTGCATGGAGCGGACAGCTTTGGGTTAATTGTACATACGTACCAGGTTGCCGAGTGCCACGAGCGCTCGATACACACTTTCACTTTCGGATGAGTGCCGTAGGATCTGACGTGTCAGTGGGTAGAAACGTACATCGGTGAGGATATCGAGGAGCAGAGCGGCGTGCTCAAAAGTGGGCTGTGTGACGGCGAGGATCGAGTAGTTGAGGGCGACGGTCGCGAGTGCCGTGTGTCCCGCACGGTTGAGTACATGCCATGGTGGCTGATGCAGCGTCGCCAGCGCCTCGAGTGCCAGTGAAGCCATGGTGGCAGGGCCTTGGGGTGCCACGAATCCATTCGCGAGTGTGCGCAGGGCGAGCATGGCGTTCGCCGGTGCCGAGGGCACATCGCTCGCCTGATCGAGTCCGTCCCAGTCAGCGCCGACCAATGCATCGCTCACGAGCGTCGTCAACGGCTGTGTGCATGCATGCAGGGCGGCTGCGCGAAGCAAGTCGAGGAGCGGGAATCGAGCTGCTAAGGGCCAGGTGCGCAAGAGCTTGCCGAGTATATCCACCGGCATGACACCTGTGCCTTGCTCGAGGGCCGCTACGAGGGCGGCCACCGCCGCCTGGTCGTCGTCAGAGAGTGTGGCACCCGGCACGCTCTGACTGAGTTCGAGCATCTTCGCGTGCGCCGACGCCAGCTGGACGTGCGTAAACGAGAGGAACCTCGTCTGCGGCAGGGTGGCGAGAGGCGCGGGCTGAGCCGGCACATACCGAGACGTACCTGTGTACGGATCCACAGCCTCTGTGGTCGATACGTCCACCACGCCCGTGTTTTTCTCGAGGAAGCGGACGACCTGATCGAGGAACGAGGCCGGCAGTTGATGACGCTCCAAGAACTGACTGGCAGCGACATAGGCGTTGTCCGTCACATTGTACGGCAGCTTGAGAGGCGGCACACCATCTGCGATATCAACATCAAACACGTAGTCGTACGCCTTGCCCTCGAACAGTGTCTTTTGAGACGACGATGCGCCTTCGGTTACCATGCCCGTCGGGATCCACTGCTGCGTATGCGTGCTCCAATGGTACCGCGTCGACTTCGAGCCCTGGCGCACCACACGCACGTCACCTTCCGAGGCACCGGGCGTCGTATCATGCACCTCGCACACACGCACGCCCTGGACTTCAGGCGCGCTCAGGGACTGCGTCGCAATATCCGCGGCAAACGCTTCTTGCTCTGGAAGAAGCGCCGCTCTAGCTGCATCGCGAGTGAAGATGGTCACAGTGCCATCGCTCGCGCCACAGGCCATATCCCCGTTCGACAGTGTGCATACACACCACACCGACAAGGCCGGTACGGGCACGAGTTGCGTGAGGGCATCATGCGCCCACACCCGCACGCACCGATCCTCGCCGCTGCTCACGAAACCGTCAGCGAGTGGTGCGAGGGCATACACAAAGGCAGGAAGCGATGCGAACGTCTTGTACGGCGCACCGCCGTGGATCGGGTACAGACGGAGTTGGCCGTCGTTGCCGGCACTCACAAAGGCGGTGTCGGACACGCGTGCGATATCGCGGACTGCCTGAGTTGCGCCTTCAAACACGTACAGCGGCTCTTTCGGCGATGAGATCGACCACAGGCACACCGTCTTGTCTGCCGAAGCGGACAGGATTCGGTCCTCATCGATAGGGAGTACGGACCATACCGAGTGGGAGTGCCCCGCCAGCGTCGCGACGCATTCCCAGTTTTTCCATACGCGTACCGTCGAGTCCCAACTACCGCTCACGATGTAGGCGCTGTGGGTCCGCAGTGAACACACATTGGATGCATGTCCGACCAGGGAGAGGGTCGGTGAGCCACTTACGGACACAGGTCCGTCGGTATCGATGTGGTAAGCGTAAATGAGAGCATCTTGCCCTGCTGTCAAAGCATAGATCCCGGTGTCGTGCACGAAAAAGGCGACGGCATTCACAAACCCGCTGCCATGGTCGAGCACATGCACGTCATGAGTCCCGTCATGTCGACGCACCCAAAGACGAGCGCTCTGGTCACGCGAGCCTGACAGAATCAGCTGTGTCCCATTCGATAGAGTGTGTGAGGCGATAGCACGCACGTCCGACGAATGTCCGTGCAGCCGCGCCGCCAGCACGAAGCGAGACATGGTCGCGAATGACGTCAGTGCGCGTTGATCGCACGCCGTCGCTGCCTGGATGATCACGTGCTACGAACGCCTATGGACCACAGCCCACGCCTTGTCGAGGCATGTAGGACGACCTTCTTACGCCGTTCCACGCAGAGGAACCACGTAATGTGTACTAAGGAGCCCGCCAATCTATCCTGTCTTTCCCTCAGCCATACGTCCACCGAATCGGACGATGTGATGAATAAACAGGAACCATGCAACTCGTGCCTGACACACACTGTGTACTCGGGGACCTGCCTTGCCGTCTATGTGGTGGAAAAGCGCCAACATTGACGCTGGATGGCAGGCGCGGTCGAGGGTGGAGCTGGTTCGAACATCGACCTACTAGGTTCTTGTAACACGTGACGCTCGAGCCACGGGCGGGTGTCGTGGCGCTTGGTCGGCCGCTTCGATACGCCGAGCTGGGACGAACGAGAGCGGCTTGCTGGCAAGCTGGACCGGCCGTGCAGTGCGCGCATTCTCGCACGATGCTACCGTCTCTCACAGGAAACAATAGCGCGTCGGTTGTGTCGCAAGCGATGCAGCCGTCCGGGACGCTGACGCGGATGTTTGAGGACCTTAAGAGCAAGGATAAGGCTGTGCGGAATCATGCAGGCAAGGAGCTCGGCAACTTTGTGTCGTACATGTTGTCCGAGCTCAAGGGAGAGAGGCTGCAGCTCTTTACGAATGAACTGAACCGTCGCGTCATTGAGCTCTCGCACAGCACCTTATCAGCGAGCAAGTTGGGCGGAATCACGGCGATCGATCACTTTATCGGGCTCGAGAGCGAAGATAATAGCGCGCGCTTGTACCGCTTCTACCAGTACTTGAAGCCGAATCTCCCGTGCTCCGATCCACAGGTCATGATGGCGGCCGCTCGTGTGCTGGGTCGGGTGTCGAAGCATGGCGGCCACTCGCTGGGCGACCAGTTTGTCGAGTTTGAGGTGCAGCGTGCGCTCGACTTTTTGCAGGGAGAGCGCAATGAAAATGGACGCTATGCGGCAGTGCTGATCATCAAGGAGATGGCGCGCAATGTGCCGTACCTGTTCCACACGTATGTGGGCCGTGTGATGGATCATATTTGGGTCGCGTTGCGCGACGTCAAAGTGGGTGTGCGGGAGGCGGCGGCGGAAGCCCTCGGCGCCTGCTTCCAGATCATTTCAGATCGCGAAAAGCAAATGGGCACACAGGCCTATGAGCTCGTGTACGACGACGCCGAGCAGGGTCTGCGTGATCCGGCGATCGAAGTCATCCATGGCAGTCTGCTGGCCATTCTCAAGCTGCTGCGCTATTCGAAGTCGTTTATGCGAACGCGACTGCATCGGGCGTGCGAACTGATTTTGCGCCTGCACCGGCATCGCGATCCGCTCATTCGGCGCACGGTCACGAACCTCATTCCGGTGCTGGCCGCGTACGACCCGCAGCACTACGCTGAAGAGCACCTGAGTCCAGTGATGAGCACGCTGATTGAGCAGCTGCGCCGCGAGCGCGACCGCTCGACGAAAGAGGCGTGGGGCGACACGCTGGAAGCCGTCGGTCTCGTGGCCATGGCGATGGGCGATCGCATGGAGCCGTACGTCGATGCGATTATGCAGTGTGTGCGAGACAGCCTGATCCAGCGCGGGAAGAAGCATGCGCTGCCAGAGACGCCTGTGTTTTTCTGCTTGGGCCACATGGCTCTCGCTGTGGGGCCGCGCATCGAGGGCGATGTCCACGACATGCTGGACATGATGTTTGGCTGTGGCCTGAGCACGGCGCTGGTCTCGGCGTTGGAAAAGATTGTGCATGCGATTCCTGCTCTGTTGCCGATCGTGCAGGAGCGCTTGCTGCACATGCTGTCGCAGATCCTGATCGGCGTGCCGTATCGCCCGCTGGGTGCGCCCGTGCCGCGTCGTGGCGGCGTGCCGCCGCCTGTCATCCACGTCGCGCCAGATGCGCGGGCGATGGAGACGATCACGATTGCGCTGCAGACGCTCGGCAGCTTTGACTTTTCCGGGCATATTCTGAGCGAGTTTGTGCGTGCGTGTACGCTGCCGTACCTGGAGCTCGACGCGAAGGAGGTGCGGAAGGCGGCGGCTGTGACGTGTGCGCACATGTTTGTCAACGATCCGATCTGCTACCAGACGTCCATGCATGCGATCGAGGTGTTCAATGACGTGTTGGACAAGCTGATCATGGTCGGCATTGCCGATCCGGATGCGGAGCTCCGGCTGACGGTGCTGAGTGCGCTGGACGAGCATTTCGACCGGCATCTCGCGCAGACCGAGTATATTCGCTCGATGTTCATGGCGCTGAACGACGAGGAGTTTGGCGTGCGCGAAGTCGCGATCGGGATCCTCGGTCGGCTGGCGAAGCACAACCCTGCGTATGTGATGCCGTCGCTGCGCAAGGTGCTGATTCAGCTGCTGACGGGCCTGGAGTATGCGAACGTGGCGCGGCACAAGGAGGAGGCGGCGCGTCTTCTCACGGGCGTCGTGCGGGCGCTGCAAGGGCTGGTCAAGAGCTACGCCCTGACGATCCTGCAGGTGCTCTTGCCCAAGGTGCGTGATCCGCATGCGAGTGTGGCGGCGCGCGTGATCGAGTGTATCGGAGAGCTGGCGCGTGTAGCGGGCGAGGAACTGGCGCCGCTGGTCGATGAGCTCGTGTCGCTGATGGTGACGCAGCTCTCGCGCGGCTCGGCGCATGCGTCCGTGGCGCGGCGCGATGCGGCGCTCAAGACGCTGGGCCGGATTGCCTCGAACACGGTCCACGTCGCGAATCCGTATCTGCAGTATCCGCGGCTGCTCGGCGGGCTTGTCAAGATCCTCAAGGGCGAGCAATCGGTGCCTGTGCGGCGCGAGACGATTCGCGTGCTGGGCATCCTGGGAGCGCTGGATCCGTATCGACACAAGCTCCTGGAGAACAGCTTGGACACGGTCGTGTCGGGGGGCGATGCGCAGACGGATCTCTTTGAGCTCGCGACGCTGATTGGCACATCGACGGACGAGTACTACCAAAACGTCGCGATCGAGGCGCTGATGGCGATTCTGCGCGATCCCGCTCTGTCCGTGCACCACCATGCCGTGATTGAGGCGGTCATGTACATGTTCAAGACGCAGGGCCTCAAGTGCGTCGCGTTCCTGCCGCAGATTGTGCCGGCGTTTTTGGGCGTGCTGCGTACGTGTGCGGGGGGAGGTCTGAGTGAGTTTTACTACCAGCAGCTGGCGATTCTGATCAGCATTATCAAGCAGCACGTCCGTAACTACCTGCACGATATCTTTGAGCTCGTGCAGGCGGACTGGAATCCGAATTCGTCGATCCAGCTCACGATCGTCGCGCTGATGGAGTCGGTGGCTCGTGCGCTCGAGGGCGAATTCAAGGCGTACCTCCCGCTCCTGCTGCCGCATCTGCTCCAGACGCTCGAGGGCGAGATCACGCCGAAGCGCACGCCGACGCTCATGCGCATGCTGCAGGCGTTCTATGTGTTTGGCGCGAACCTCGAGGAGTACATGCACCTGGTCCTGCCCGTGCTGGTGGGCCTGTTTGAGCGCACAGACGCGCCGCTCCCGCTGCGGCGCGCGGCGATCGTGACGGTCGGGCAGCTGTCGCGCAAGGTCAACTTTGCCGATCACGCGTCGCGCATCGTGCATCCGCTCGTGCGTGTGCTGCACAGCGGCATCGTCGAGCTGCGCACGCCCGTGCTCGACACGCTCACGGCGCTCGTCTTTTTGCTGGGGCCCGTGTACCTGACCTTTGTCGCGGTGGTCAACAAGCCGATGGTGCACCACCGCATCCAGCACCCGCGGTACCAGCAGGCCATCGCCTGCCTCGTGCGGGGCGAGGCGCTGCCGCCTGAGCTGCTGCCGCCCGACACGCTCGCGCTCGACAAGGCCGATGAGGCGCCGCTGGCCGAGGCGTCGAAAATGGCCGTGAATCAGCTGCACCTCAAGGCGGCGTGGGACACGTCGCGCGTATCGACGGCGCAGGACTGGCGCGAGTGGCTGCGGCGCTTGGCCGTCGAGATGCTGCGGGAGTCGCCGTCGCATGCGCTGCGTGCGTGCCGCAGCCTGGCCGAGGTGTACCATCCGCTGGCGCTCGAGCTGTTCAACGCGGCGTTCGTGTCGTGCTGGGTCGAGCTGCTGGACACGTACCAGGAGAGTCTTGTGCACGCGATCGAGACGGCGCTCGACGCGTACGACATCCCGGACCAGGTCGTGCACATCCTGCTGCAGCTCGCCGAGTTTATGGAGCACGACGACAAGGCGCTGCCGATCAGCATACGCCTGCTGGGCGACCGCGCCTACAAGTTCCACGCGTATGCCAAGGCGCTGCACTACAAGGAGGTCGAGTTTATGGCCGAGCCGTCGCCGCAGCTGGTCGAGCTGCTGATTGACATCAACACCAAGCTGCAGCAGGGCGATGCGGCGTTTGGTGCGCTGACGTATGCGCGTGAGCACATGGACATTACGCACCACGAGGAGTGGTACGAGAAGCTGCATCGGTGGGAAGAGGCCCTCGCGGCGTACGAGCGGCGCGCCGTCGAGCAGCCCGATGCGCAGGAGATCGTGTTTGGCAAGATGCGCTGCCTGCATGCGCTCGGCGAGTGGGAGCACCTCACGGAGCTCGTGCAGGCCAAGTGGCCGACGGCCGGGGCCGAGGGGCGCCGCCAGATGGCGCCGCTCGCGACGGCGACCGCGTGGTCGTTTGGGCAGTGGGACATGATGGACGAGTTCATCGCGGCCATGCGCCCCGAGTCGAGCGAGCGCTCCTTCTACCGCGCCGTGCTGGCCGTCCACCATGGACAGCGGCACCAGACGAAGCGGCTCATTGCGCGTGCGCGCGACGCGCTGGACACGGAGCTCACGGCGCTGGTGAGCGAGAGCTATGCGCGTGCGTACGACCTCATGGTGCGGACGCAGATGCTCTCGGAGCTGGAGGAGGCGCTCGCGTACAAGCTCGACTATGCGGACCAGCCCGACCGCCAGGCGACGATGCGCACGATCTGGATGAAGCGGCTGCAGGGCTGCGAGCTGGACGTCGAGGTGTGGCAGCGCATCCTGAGCGTGCGGAGCATTGTGCTCACGCCCGCCGACGACATGGACACGTGGATCAAGTTTGCGAACCTGTGCCGCAAATCGGGGCGCATGGTGCTCGCGGAAAAGACGCTCAACTCGCTGCTCGGCCCCGATGCGCAGGCGATGGACGCGCCGCTCGCGGGGCCGCGCGCGCCGCCGGCGGTCATCTACTCGCATCTCAAGTTCATTTGGGCGTGCGGCGCGCGCACCGAGAGCCTGAGCTACCTGCGCGACTTTACGCTGCATCTCGCCGACGACCTCGGCATGGCCACGGTCGATGGCGACGACCGGCTCGTCCTGCCCGACGTGCGAGCCTCGCCGCGCCTCGCCGACTTTGCGAAGCTGCTCGCGCGCTGCTACTTCAAGCTCGGCGAGTGGCAGGTCGCGATGAACGAGGAGTGGGTCGCCGACGACTCGTGCGACGTGATTCGCTCGTACCAGCGCGCGACCGAGCTCGACCGCGAGTGGTACAAGGCATGGCACGCGTGGGCGCTCGCCAACTTTGACGTCATCACGCACCACGAGCGGCACGGCGTGGCCATTCCGTTCCACGAGGTCGCGGCGAGCATCGTGCCGAGTGTGCATGGCTTCTTCCGCTCGATTGCGCTCGCGAGCGGCAACTCGCTGCAGGACACACTGCGCCTGCTCACCCTGTGGTTCAAGTTCGGGCACCTCGAGCACGTCGCCGACGCCGTGCGCCAGGGCTTCAGCACCGTCACCGTCGATACGTGGCTCGAGGTCATCCCGCAGATGATCGCGCGCATCAGCGCACCGTCGCCGCGCGTCCGCCGCCTCATCCACCACCTCCTGTCGGACGTCGGCACGGCGCATCCGCAGGCGCTCGTGTACCCGCTGACCGTCGCGACCAAGTCGCCGTCGCCCGTGCGCATGCAGGCGGCGATGGGCATCATGGACACGATGCGCGAGCACAGCCCCGTGCTCGTCGAGCAGGCGCTGCTCGTCAGCAACGAGCTGATCCGCATCGCGATCCTGTGGCACGAGATGTGGCACGAGGGTCTCGAGGAGGCGTCGCGTCTGTACTTTACCGAGCACAACATCGAGGGCATGTTTGCGACGCTCGGACCTCTGCATGATCTGCTCGAGCGCGGCCCCGAGACGCTGCGCGAGACGTCGTTTGCGCAGACGCACGGGCGCGACCTGAACGAGGCACGCGAGTACGTGCGGCGGTACCGCCAGTTCGGCGAGATCAACGACCTGAATCAGGCCTGGGATCTGTACTACCACGTGTTCAAGCGCATCACCAAGCAGCTGCCCGCCTCGAACTCCGTGCAGCTGGCCCTGCAGTACGTCTCGCCGAAGCTGCTGGCGATGCGCGATCTGGAGCTCGCTGTGCCAGGCACATACGTGAGCGGCCAGCCCATCGTGCGCATCACGCAGTTTGAGCCGATCGTGCTCGTCATTTCGTCCAAGCAGCGCCCGCGCCGCCTCAAGATCCGCGGCAGCGACGGCCGCACGTACCAGTACCTGCTCAAGGGCCACGAGGACATGCGGCAGGACGAGCGCGTCATGCAGCTCTTTGGGCTCGTCAATACGCTGCTGTCCATCGACACCGAGTCGTACAAGCGCCGCCTCAGCCTGCGCCGCTTCCCCGTCATTCCCCTGTCGCCCAACACCGGCATGCTGGGGTGGGTCGGTAACTGCGACACGCTGCACATGCTCATCAAAGAATACCGCGAGCAGCACAAGATCCTGCTCAACATCGAGCACCGCCTCATGCTCCAGATGGCGCCCGACTACGACAGCCTCACCGTGCTGCAAAAGGTCGAGGTGTTCCAGTACGCGCTCGACAACACACCCGGTCAGGACTTGTACCGCGTCCTCTGGCTCAAGTCGCGCTCGTCCGAGGCATGGCTCGAGCGCCGCACCGCGTACATGCGCTCGCTCGCCACCTCGTCGGTCGTCGGCTACATCCTGGGTCTCGGCGACCGACACCCCTCCAACCTGCTGCTCGACCGCAACTCGGGCGAAATCGTCCACATCGACTTCGGCGACTGCTTCGAGATCGCCTGCCACCGCCCCAAGTTCCCCGAAAAAGTGCCATTCCGTCTCACGCGCATGCTCATCAAGGCCATGGAAATCGGCGGCATCCAGGGCACCTTCAAGGTCACCGCGGAAAACACCATGCGCGTGCTCCGCGATAATCGCGAGAGCGTATTGGCCCTCCTCGAGGCATTCGTGCACGATCCCCTGATTTCGTGGCGCCTCGTCACCGACGCCGATGCCGAGCAACGCGCCCCCGACGCTCACGAGCACGAACACGAATGGTCCGGCGAAATTCGCGGCGTCGAAGGCGAGGCACGCAATCAGCGCGCGCTCGAAGTCGTCCGCCGCATTCAAAACAAACTCACAGGCCGCGACTATGACCCCACCACCCCCCTCAGCGTGCCCGAGCAGGTCGATCGCCTCATCCAGGACGCCACGTCCGTCGAGAACTTGTGTGTCGCCTTCATTGGTTGGTGCGCGTTTTGGTAAATAGGTCGTCGTACGCCCCCCCCACAATCACGTGCACGAACACAACGCGCCGCGCGTCGCGCCCTCTTTGTTCGCGACGACCGACACCCATGAGCGGCGGCGCGAAGCAAACGTCCTTGTTAGGCTTTTTCAGCAAGGCGCCCAAGCCTGCTGCCGCGCCACCACAGCCAGAGACATCTCCCTCGACGCCCCCGCCCACGTCCCAGGATGCGCCCTCTTCCCAGCACGCGTCGCCCTCCGCCACCAAGCACGCGTCGTCCCCCCCGACGCCACCGCGTCCGGCGAAACAGGCGCGCACCTCCCCCTCGCTGACACCCCCGCCATCGTCGTCCCCCGCTCCAGGTCGCCGCCGCGCGGCGCGTCGCGTCAACTACGCCGAGCCACGCGCCGGGTCGGACGACGACGACGACGGCGACGACGAGCCTTCCGAAGACGACTTTGTCATGTCCGACGCGTCGTCTGACAGCTCCGATGAGGTCAGCGCAGCAGAGAGCGAGGAACCCTCGACCGCCGACGACGCCTCCGACGAGGACGACGTCGTCGCCTCACCACCCCCACCTCGGACCAAGGCACCCAAGCCAGCAGACGCACCAGCGGCGCCAGCGGCGCCCACGCCGTCGTCCGTCTCTTTCTCGCACCTCACCAAGGCCGAGAAGCGCGTCCAGGAAGAAAAACGCAAGCGCATCGAGAATGAACAGGCATACGACTTTCTCCTGGATGTGCGAGATAAGGACATGAACCGCCCCGGCGATCTCCATTACGATAAACGCACGCTGTACATTCCCCCTAGTGCATGGAAATCGTTCACGCCTTTTGAAAGACAATTTTGGGAAATGAAGCAGAACCATTGGGATACCGTGCTTTTTTTTCAAAAGGGCAAGTTTTACGAACTGTACGAAGAGGATGCCATCATCGGCCATCGAGAATGCGACTTGAAGCTCACAGATCGCGTAAAGATGAAAATGGTCGGTGTGCCAGAGGCCTCCTTCGATATGTTCGCCACCAAGCTCTTGGCTCTGGGGTACAAGGTCGGACGCGTAGACCAATGTGAGACGGCCGTCGCCAAGGGCATGCGCGACAAGTCGCGTGGTAGCGGACCGGATATTGTGCGTCGCGAGCTGCGCCATGTCGTGACGAGCGGCACGATTGTCGATGGAAGCGTACTGGCTGACGAATTGAGCAGCTACTGCATGAGTATCAAGGAGCACGTCCGCTCTGATGGCCTATCCGAGTTTGGCATCTGCACCCTCGACGCCGCCACCGCCGAGTTCCGATACATGACATTCGTCGACGATGCCGTGCTGTCACAACTCGAGACATTGCTGCGTTCTCTACGCATCAAGGAAGTCTTGCATGAAAAAGGGGTCATGTTGCCTTCCACGCTGCGCTTGATCCGCAACACGGTGCCCACCACCTGCCAAATTACCATGCTCAAGCCTGATACCGAATTTCTCGACGACATCTCGACGCGCGGTCGACTGGCCCACTTGTTTGATACAATCCCAGAAGGTCTTGCCCCTCTCGTGGAAAAGGGCGGCTGGGCCTTGTCAGCGCTCGGTGGCCTTTTATGGTACCTCGAGCAGCTGCATCTCGATGTCGACTTGTGCGCTAGCGGCAACTTTGCCGAGCGCAGCGCTCCAGCTGATACGCAGCAAGGCACGCTGATTCTGGATGCCAAGTCCTTGCTGCACCTGCACGTTCTGCAAAATGATGAGGGCACGGATGAGGGCACACTGCACCGTCTTTTGAATCGGTGCATCACGCCTTTTGGACGTCGTCTTTTTAAAACCTGGCTTGCGTCACCCCTATGCAACGCAGATGCCATCAATGCGCGTCTAGATGCGGTGGACGACTTGTGCGCAAATCCTGCATGGACTGATGCATTTGAGACTTTTGCCAAAGCCCTACCCGATCTGGAACGCCTTCAGTCGCGTGTAGCGGCAGGCAAGTGCCGTCCTCGCGACTTTTTGCTCGTCCTACGTGCCTTTGCTCGCTTCGGCAATGCGAAGGACGAGCTCTTGTCCCTCTCGTCCACATTTGCTTCCGGTATGCTCAAAGCATGCTTGCAGGCATGGCCGGATGTGGCTGCATTGGCTCAGACGTTGCGCAGTCACTTTAGCTCCAACGACGACGGCTCTTTTACGCCGGTGCACGGCGAATCAAAGGCGTATGATGCTGCCGTCGAAGGCGTGCATGCTGCCGAGGCGCGTCTTGATGAAGAGAAGGACCGATGTATATCGGAACTTGGACTCTCCAAACGCGACGCCGGATGGAAGCATGTGGGCACGAACGAGATTTACCAGCTAGAGGTGCCTGCTCGCACCAAAGTCCCAGCACCATGGATTCTCATGAGCCAGACCAAGGCATGCAAACGATACTACACGCCACGAACGCGTGAATTAATCCGGCAACTGAAAGAAGCGCGCGAGACCCGTTTGGCTGCGCTCAAACAGTTCCAGGAGGAGGTGTACCTCCTCTTCCGTCAGGATCTTTCTTCGTATGCACGCGCTGTACGTACCGTTGCACAGCTCGACTGCCTTTTGAGCCTGGCCAAGAGCTCCATGGCCCTCGGTATGCCGTCATGTCGTCCAGAGCTGGTTCAGCACGATGCGGCGCTGTTTTCATTTACGCAACTGCGACATCCATGTATGGCACCCAGCGTACTCACAGGCGCAACTGAGTTCATTCCGAACGACATTGCATTGGGCGGTCAGGCCGAGGACGTGATGGTTCTTACAGGCGGAAACATGGCCGGAAAGAGTACGACGGCACGCACGGCAGCAACGGCCGTGATTCTGGCGCAGCTTGGATGTTATGTTCCGGCTGAACACGCACGCATTGCGCCGGTTGACAGAATTGCATCGCGCATGGGCGCGAACGATCAACTCTTCCGCGGACAATCGACGTTCATGGTCGAAATGTTAGAGGCGTCAAAGATTTTGCGAGAGGCCACACCTCGTTCACTCGTGATCATGGATGAGCTTGGCCGCGGCACGTCAACATTCGATGGCCAGGCGATCGCATACGCGGTATTATACCACCTGGTCGCCCGGACTCAGTGCCTCTGCTTCTTCATGACACACTATACAACGATGGCTCAGAGTCTCGATACATACCCGCGCCTCGCAAACCGGCACATGGAAGTGCGGGTCGACGACGAGTACAAAAACGTCGTGTTTACGTACCGACTTGTGCCTGGCATTGCCGAATCATCGTACGGCACACAGGTCGCACAGATTGCCGGTGTACCGTTGTCCATCTGCACGAAAGCCTCAGAGGTGTCGCGCCAGTTCTGGCACGATGCCCAAAAACAGCATGCTCAGCGCGCTCACTGCGCTATACCACTCGATGCATTGGCCGACTTTGCGCACCTCGTTACCTTGGGCCGCAGCAAGCCACAGGTACCTCCACCTTCGTGGGCGTTGGTGACACAGGCCATCATGTCTCGGGTGCCCTGAGCGTCAGAAATAGGTGGAGCTGTAGATCAGCGCGTCTCGCTGGAAAAAAAATGGCGCCCTATCGAATGTGGAGCTCTCGGCCGGCCCCTCTTGGCGGCCATCCTGTGCCCCTGCTCGACGAGCCCCCACCACGGCAGTATCGATGGATCCGGCCCGCTCCCCCGCCATACGCGGTGGCTTACCGGATCGCGTAAGATCAGAATCTTCTAGAATGGGCTCGGATACTTTTTCTGTGCCACCGTGTGTTGACGTATCATCGCCTCCCATGGAAAGTGGATCGTCGAGCCTGTCTACACTGAGTCGGCAAGGTCTGGGTTTGGATCCTATACCTGGCTTTTCTGACTTGGACACGGGTGACACATGGGTGTACCCATTCAGTGCATCAAACTATTTGAAAAAGTCCAATTCTATACGCAGTGTACGCAGCCTGAATGACTTTGAGGGCAAATCGATGACGCCACTCCCAAGTCCTCTCATTCCTTCGCAAGAGCCTTCGGAAAAAATGGAAATGCGTCCCAAGGATTCCAAAACAGATGCTTTCTTCAACAGCACGCCGTCAGTGCTCACTCCTCCCAAGCCCCCTCAAAGCATTGCACGAAGCGCAAGCAGTCGCACCGCTGCTAAAACAGACAAAAGCATGGCGCTAGAAGTCACAAGGCGCCGACATCGCGCCATGAGCTCCCCACAACGGTTCGACGATAACAACAGTGCGTCTCTCTCACCCCAAAAGAATGGCCTATTGACGGCACCCGGAGAATCGAGTGCCTATAACTCGCTTACGCCACATTTCTCTGCACACCACCATGGCATGACGTCGCTAGAGTCAAAAGCTAGTTCACGGCACATGCATGGACCATCAATACACATTAATCCAGACAGTATTAACCCTTGCAGTGACGAACCGGGAATATCACCGCAAGACGACGAGCCAAACAAAGTGAATAAACAGCTGCTAAAGTCGATTGATTTTGTCACAGAGGATGAGGATGAGCAGGCGGGAAAGGTTGGACCGTATAAAATTATTTCACTTCTGGGCACGGGTGCATTTAGCAAAGTCCTTCTTGCGAAGCCCAATGATGGCTCCAGCAGTGTGTCCGTGGCGCTCAAAATGATTGCTTGCGAGCCTTGGAAAGTGGATGAGAGAATGCGTGTGAGTTGGGTTCGTGAAGCAGAGACTCTCAAACGCATTTCACATCCTAGTATTGTTAATTTTCTCCGCGCATTTCGCACGCCTAAACACTATACACTCGTGTTGGAAGCTGTGCCAGGTGATGAGCTTTTTGAGCTTCTTTCACAACATCATGCGCAGGTATCGCAACGCGAATGGCTTGTGCGGCGAATTTTCGGCGAGCTGGCCAATGCTGTGCACTGGATGCACAGCATTCATCTCGTTCATCGTGACATTAAATTGGAAAACATTATGCTGACTAGAAAATTGTTTGCCTCTGGATCTTCCTTGGCACCTTGGACACTTGGGTCCACACCATTGATAAAAATTACGGATTTTGGACTAGCACGATTTGTCAAGGAAGGCCAGTTGCTTGAAACTCGGTGTGGCTCCGAAGAGTACGCTGCACCCGAATTGATTTTGGGGAAAATGTACGATGGTTGTAAAACGGATATTTGGGCTATGGGTGTTGTTCTGTACGCAATGATAACGGGTGCAATACCATTTTTGTCCCCTGGTCCACAAGAAACAACAGAATCTAGTCATAATTCTTTCAAGGACTCAAGGGAGCGAAATGACCGCGCATATACCGATAGTGGCCGTGAACGCAAAGCGCATCTCCTTCGCATTGTTAAGTGTGATTTGCATTGGCCTGAAAAGATCAATAACACGTGTCAGGATGTCCCTTCAGATGGTGAGAAATGGGATTTCGAGCCTTCAAATCGACTTGTTACGCCCCCCGCACAACGTATAATCACCCGCTTTCTTCGACGCGATCCTATCAAGCGGGTATCCTGTCGTGAACTATGGCATGATCCATGGTTCTTATATGGCAGTTTTGCGCCGCCTAATACCTTTGCTCCTGCACCCTACAATGATTCTATGATGCTCTGTTCAGCACAAGAAGCGAGTGCTAATTTCTCTTCGATTCCATTGCCGTATTTCCCTGAAGATCCTCGCGGGAAAAAATGGCTCGAAATGAATGCCAGCAGTACGAGATGCACAGACTCTTAATTTATCACGACGCTTCGTAGAGCTTGTAATATAGAAAGGTTTGAACCTGTTTAGTCAAGTGGAGCAAAGATACATTGTCTCCCTTTGCCCATATTATCAACGCCATGGCGCCTCTGACGTCGCGCTCCATCTTTGGCACTGATCCTGTCGACGAGTTTGCAAGTGGGATTGCCGATTGGATATGGGAGAATAGTCAAGGTCATGAAGCTCTCGAGATTGAGGCTAAGATTGGCGTCATGATTGACAAGAGTACCAATGCTCGGATACGGTTGCCGATTTATACTGAAGCGATCGTCAACATGAACGAGATCAACGCGAGATTTGAAAGCAATATGTCAATGAAACAACATCAGATTTATAATAAACTTTTGAACGATTTGGTCGCGTACAGCGCGCAAAACCTCCCTCAGAATGAGCATATGGCTTATCAACACCGCAAAGAGACAGACACTTTTTATGATGAAGTTTCAGAAATCACCGGCCAAAGAGAGCATATACGTGTGACGCGTGATACTCGAACGAAAGAGATTGTGCCAAATGGTGTTGTGAAGAAGACGCGTATCGCAGATCTTAATGTATTTTGTCCTACTCAGCCATTTGATTACCGGATCAGTATCAATATCGAAACACCCATGTACCTGCCACAAAGCATGAGCCATCCTACTTTTTCGCGTGAAAAAGACCGTTTGTCATACATTCAGCAAAATTTTAGCATTGATCTTACTCAAGTCATTGAAGCGAACCGTCCAAGCGAGCCATTGCATGAACTTGAAATTGAAATTCGCGATGTAAACTATCTTATGCATTTGGCCAATGAAGCACAGCAAATAAAAGGTGAATCAGATCGAGTCTGGACTCAGTTTGAAGATCATGTCCTCGTTTTGCTAAACAACATTCGCCTTTTGATTCGAAATCATGACTTCGGATCGGGAGGGAGATGAACTATAACGTAAGGGTTTATATCAGTAAAATAGGGGTTTACTGGCTACGCTTGAGACGAGATGGCCGAGTGGTCCAAGCGACCGCCTACTGTACGCCACATTGGTACGGTTTCGAAGTGACTGGGTTTTGCCCGCGTAAGCTCAAATCTCATTCATGCACTTCGAACACTTCACATTTATCAAGTTGCACGGTCCAAATCAACATGTGCTGAGCGCCAAAGACATTCTAAGCGTTGTTGCATCTACGTTTGATTGTTACTGAGGATACCATGGCAGAATGTAACGCAGGCGCTGCTTAACTTCCGTCGACAGATGATCAGGATTGGTCATGATGTTAGACTTCATGCTTCCATGCATTTTGGTGAAGAAATGCGAATCATCGTTGCCCACCAGAGAACTAACCTCGTCGATAAGCGCCATTGTGACGACTTGGGAAGCTTGTGCATTCGCGTGAAGACTCTTGATAACCTCAGCGACGTCAACAGTCTCGGAACTCTCGCGCCACGCGTCATAGTCTGTAGCCGTAGCGATGAGTACATAGCTAAGCTCAGCTTCGCGAGCGAGCTTTGCTTCAGGGAGAGCAGACATGTTGATGATGTCACCGCCCCATTGACGGTACATGTTGGATTCAGCACGCGTTGAAAACGCGGGGCCCTCCATACAAACGACCGTCTTATTGCTGTGCACTTTGACGTCGGGCGAGTGGTTCTTGAGTGTATCGCGCACAATGTTTTCAACAATTGGAGAAAGGTTCCTGTCAAACGGGTCACCGAATGGTGCGTGTGCAATGACACTGTGTTCCTTTCCCTCACCGAAGTAAGAAGAGCGACGAATACCTTTGGTGCGGTCAATAATTTGCGAGGGAATCACAAAGTCCTTGGGAGCAATTTCCTCACGAAGCGAGCCAACAGCTGAGAAGGCAAGAATGGCACGAACACCGAGGTGTTTCAGAGCGGCAATGTTAGCTGTTGACGGGACGTGCGAAGGCGAGATGGAGTGCAGCGTTCCGTGTCGTGCGAGAAAGGCAACGAGAGTGCCAGTGGCTGTGCGACCAATGGAAATAGGGCACGATGGGTAGCCCCATGGCTGGAGAATATTAGACAAGGCGTTTGACCGGACGTACCGTTTCAGGATTCACAACATCAATGATCTCGATGCCATCAAGTTTGTAGAGACCTGAACCACCGATCACACCAACTCGGATAGGCAGGCCGCCCCAAGCTATCTTGGGTGCTCTCATCGACATGATGCCGGAAGGAACTGTTTGGACCGAGGTGACAGACTCTATGTGCGCGCCCGTGTGGAGGTTCCGACCACATGGATCGGATACGCTTTACATACGCGACCAAATGGCACGCGCGTCGCAGACAGTCCGAGTGACAGCAGCTCTAGAAGCATCAGATTCTGCTGGTTATGAACAAGAAAATGTACATGCGTGTGTATTATATCTGAAAACTAATGAACAGAGTATATGATGTGATTGCTGGACATTTCTCAAGTACCCGGTACAAGGTATGTCTTGGCTAGCTGACGCAGCCATGGCCTCTCGTTTCAGACTTCTTCGATTCGTTACCAGCAGGCAGCGTGGGGGTAGATTTGGGCTGTGGAAATGGCAAGTACTTGCATCTTCGTTCGGCCTTGGGATCTGGGGAAGCTACCAAAAATAGTCTTGTCACGCTTGGCTCAGATCGATGTTTGCCCTTGATCCAAGCTGCTCAGCACAATTTTCCTCAGAATCCACCGACACGCTTGATACAAGAAGTAGCTGTGGCGGATGCTCTGTGTAGCGGGTATCGTGGTGGTGTATTTGATTATGCGTTGAGCATCGCTACTATTCACCATTTTTCTACACCAGAACGGAGAAGACACGCGATTGAAGAGCTCATCCGACTTGTTAAGCCCGCTCCGGAAGGTTTGGTCGGTACGGGACGGGGATGTGGCCGTTTCATGGTGTACGTATGGGCGTTTGAGCAGCGTGGCGCAGGTCGGCGATTATTCGATGCACAGTTAGCTGGGCATGGTGATGCGACAAAGGCACAAGATGTCCTTGTGCCGTGGGTACGGACAGCACAACACACAGATGATCAGAAACAAGACGTCCATCACCGATACTATCACCTTTTCAGAGAGCATGAACTAGATGAACTTGTGAACGATGCAGCGCAGCATTACGCAGACACAGGTATACACGTCGTAAAGGAGACAGGCGGCTGGGAAAAGGGAAACTGGTGGGGTGTGTGGCGCGTCGTCCAGCGCTGACTAGGAGGCAGTTTCTGCTGCTTTTTCTGCGGTTTGCTCAGGTGTGGTAGCTGCATCCGATGACACTTCCTGCGGTTGCTCTTTGCGAGGTATGCGTTCGTCATCGGGACGATCACGGAGCACCCGCAGCGATCCACGCCAGCTTTCGTCCCATTCCACACCGGCGTGAGGGTCAAGAATTTTGAATCCCTGTTCAGTGTTGCGCCACATTTGCTCCTTGTCGAATCGCTGGCTTCGCAGTTCAATTTCGCTTTTCGGCATATCGCGCTTTTCGGCTTTAGTTGGCTCACGAATTCCTCGGGCAATCTCACGAGATGCTTTCAATTCCGTGCGCAGCTCATTGTAATAGTTTTCGCGCCAACGCTTAACGTTTTCGAGTGTCTTTGAAAACGAATTGGGGTAGAACGACTCTTCCTCAAGACCCCAATCTAAATCGTTTCCTTGCGGCGGTTCACGAGAGATCGTGCCCGGATCACCTGGATTAAATTCACGCGCATCATTCTTTGTACCTAGAACAATGCGCAAACCTGCTTCGGCGCCCCGACGCACATCTTCGCGGCGATAAAAGAAGCGAGCAATGCGGCGTGGGATGTTGACGAATCCAACCAAATTGGTGAAGTCGACGAAACAGATAGGTGGCTGCGCTGGGATAGGCGATACGGGCGGTAGACTTTGCTCGGACGGGGAGACTTCGGTCGCTTTGATTCGCGCCGCGACGGGCTGTGTGGAACCCAATGGTGAGAGTGAACGGCCTTGGAGTGACTGAAGACCAATTTGCGTTGGGAGTGCAAAACCCTGTCCTGGTGTAGCAGTCACTGAAGACGCAGCAGGTTCGTCAATGTTGTCAATTGTGCTTGAAGAGTCGATTCCAGGCTCCTCTGGTTCCTCTTCAAAAGCACCGTCTTCACTTAGCTCCGATGCGAGCTTCTCGCTGTAGTCGACGGGCTTGGCGGGTATACTCGAGCCCCATCCTTCTTTAAGTGCCCATGCCCACTCTTTGAGGGCTGGACGACCGACTAGTACAACAGCACCTTCCAATTCACGCTGTAAGAACTGCGCTGGCGAAAGCGTGGTGGGAAGAGACGTGCCGGCGACGGTATTAGTCGTCCATGGCTCCAGTCCAGCGAGGTTCCGACGGCGATCATGAATTCTATTCCGGAGCTCGCGCGCAAGATTACCATAGCTCGTGCCACTCAATATTTCATAGTCCACAGCGGCGGCAACAAGAATCGGCTTAACATACCGTTTAAAATATATCGTGCCAACATCGTAGTTATCGTCGCCGGGGTACTTGGCGGTGTAAACTAGCACCTTGCGTGGCTGTTCAAGAGGGTGCATAGAGTGTTCCGACAGACCACGAACACGGTCTTTGTATTCTTCCAAAATTTTTTTGCATTGTCGTCGGTCGTCGTAATACAAATATCCAACGGCTGCAACAGATGCCAAAAAAATGCACCAGTTGCGAGATGGTAGACGCGGTTTCCATGCAAGTACACTCTCGGGAATACCCAGCCATACAAGGGGACGTAAAGAGGGCGGAACCGAACGCTTCGGTTGCGCCGGTGCTTTAGTCTCCGTCGACATCGAGTCAAGAATGATTAAACACCTCAAGAATGAAAACGTCCAATTTTTTGGCGACTTTTCCTCAAGCTTGTCCAACCACTGCTTACAAATTCCACCAAAGTGCTCCATTCTTGGCTGGCTCCGTCATGTCTCGAAATGGATCGTCAGTAAACGATCAGCCAAGAATACAACTAGGATGGCTTAGTCGATCAGACGGGAGCTCGAAATTTGCTTATGGTTCGTTGATATCAAGCTCTAACTCCAGGCACTCAAACAAGCGCAGCATCTGTCACCGGTCCCATTGAAGTTCGCATCCGTGACGAATTGACCGACCGCGCTACTTTTCAAGTCATTATTTCGCCATTGGAAGGATATCCTGGCATTGCATCTAAAGCTTTATCTGCTGAACTTCGTGACCTCTTTCAATCCGTAATTCTCCTTCATCATCACCCTAGGGCGTTAATCCAACTTTCGATCCAGTCTATCAGCACACCGTCCAGCACATCACTCACGATACCAATTTCGCTCGAAGGAAGTCGTCATGAGACAACTGATGAGTCAAAATATCGCACACCACAACTGCTGGGCCCTGACCGCCCGTTTCATGCTTCGGAAGTGGCAACTTCAATAAATGCCTCCATGCTAGCCCTTTTGGACGCCAACATCCCCATCCGGTCAACAGTTATTGCAACCTCTTGCGCTTTTCTTGATCCAAAGGACGTAGACGATCAGCGCAACATGGACAGTTACATGGCCGATGATGATTTGCCATGCCTCGTGATCTACCCATCGCCCCGCGAAGAGAATGCGGCATATAGCTCGCTTGTCGCTGCGTTCTCTTTCACAGGACACGATCCAACAGAGCCATCCAAGTCTCAAGTGCATGGTCAACTTGTGTTTCTATCAAGTATCGGCCAGATGACCGCTCATCAGCGAAGCCTTGCAATAAACGCGACTAAGACGGCTTCCATATCTATACTAGATCACGTACGTACTGTTCTCATTGAACGCTTCGAATAAGCAAATTTCCTTAATGATCGAAAAGCATGTTGACCCTTCGAGAACTTGATGAAGAGCTCAATGACTTGTAAGGTGGTTATAAACACACGCCTGCCACTTCTGGCAACAGTTGAGCGCCAATGGTTTAGTGGTAAAATACAGCTTTGCCATACGTTTGGAGATTAGCTGTGCCGGGGGTTCGATTCCCCCTTGGCGCAATTTTTGCCCCTTGCGTCAAGGCACTTTTATGCAGTATTGCGCACTCCTCCCACGTATACACGACTGCCAAGCCGAAGCAAGTGTCATTTTTTCAAGTAAGTCACTGTTCTAATTTGTAGACGATCATATTGCCGGATAAAGCTAGTAGTATGCGGGTCCGCTCAATTATCATGTGCAGACTTCGACAGGCAGCGAACACCATCAAGTAAATACGGATGCGATATGCGATTTTCAATACTGATACTTGCTACAAATCAAAGTTTATTGACAAAAGATAGATATACACCGTAACCAAGTGAAATCATAACATTTACAATGATAGACTTATATCCACAGAAAGAATGCGAGAGATACCAAAAGAGAGAAGAGAGCAAATTTTTTGCCGCATCATTTTGTTAAAATGATGAAGAAACACATACACAACGCTCACAAGCACCGCGACACGCAGCCCGAACCAATGGAAGCAAACGAAGATCATATAGCAAAGAGATGCGTATCGATTGGGTTTATTGCTGGTGCAGTAATAGTTGGCCAAACGCATCAGAATCAAAATTTGAAACGGCATGGTTGTTTCGTCCCCTGAAGTCCCGACGCTTCCCAGCAGCTGCACTAGATTGTGTGAAGCGCTCAAACCAAAAATTTTTGCCATCATCCTCATCAACGGAAGTTATAGGCTGTGTCTGTGAAAAAAATTCGAGAGCCTTTTCTTCCAATGGTGTAGATGGAACAGAACCTTCTGATGACATGTATGTGTATGACTTGGCCAACACGGCTAGAATGGTCCGCTGGCGCGCACGTCCATGAATGCTTGCGAAAGGCTCCCAATCCGGCTCCGTCAAAAGAACTTTTCTTCTCGTACGCCGGTTCGATTGATCTTCCTGAAGTGAACCTTTACAATAAGCCCGGATGGAATCATAACTCGAACTCGTTTTCAGACGTTTTTCTGGGACTAATTTGGAAAGCGAACGGCCAAGATGATCGTCGTCAGAGGCGTAAGAGTGGCTGCAACTTCGATTATGACCTTTCTTTATGTTTCTCTGTGAGTACCCACAGGCAGAGCGTTTTAAAATGGATGCGCGGGGCTTTGCTAAAGTGTGTTCTGATGAGAATCCACGTCTAGTCTTCCCATCTATTAGGTCCAATTGCAGTGGACGGTGACATAAATCACTCGATGGATCCGAGCTGACGAGGATGACATTATGACGGCGTTTTGATTGAGAAGAGCCGTATCCATCCAAAAGGTCGGGATCAACAGGCTCATCATCGTCACAATCGTCATCGTCATATTCACCATGCTCAAATAAGCCAGAACTGAACGTGGGCACGAGACCTAACTCTTGCGGGGTGAGTAGCGACATGTAATAACGTAGATCGATGCCTGTTGCATCATAGCCATGTGTTGATGCATAATAGTATAATGCTACTGCACTCGTCACCACAGTGGCTGTTGCTAGAAATACTAGTGGCCAATGAGTAGTGTTACGCACACCTGAACCTCGAAGAAAAGCTTTAAGTTCACCTGAAAACATTTGGTTTGACCCGCCTTGCCGGATTGGCCATGTTGAAAGATAGCCTGGCCATCGATCCGTATGTAATGCACTCAAGGGTATTTGGAGCCATTTGTATGGTGGTGGTAATGCTGGTGCAACAACGTACATCACGAAGTCACACAGCTGTACGCTGAAGGGGGATTGTTCGCCACTTCAAACCAGGAACGGGGCGGAAATTCAACGAGGATATAACTGCAAATTTATCAGGAGATTTTTCGCGCCAAAATGTAGGGGTACCGAGCTAGCGATTTGAGACACTTGTTGCGAATCACTTGTTCCGGAAACGACGTCTTGACGCCGAGTATTCACAGACGCCCACTTTGATTGGATAAGTGGTCATGTCGATTCTGACACATGCTTATTATTTAGCACTATGGCTTGGCTGCGCCGATACTCCACTTGGCCAACTAATTCATTGGTTCCAACTCCGCTGTGGCGGGCTCCATTCCTAGCATGGCAAGTAAGATTTTGGCAGTATCCAGATTTCGTTGTTCTTCATTTATACTGCTCAGTGCAGATTCGTAATCAGTCTCATTCACTGTACCTGTTTCACGCAGGTGAGATAGCAGATCACGCATTACTGCGGCATTGTACTCAGGATGACCCTGCAAAGTCAAAACGTGTGCGCTTCGGACAGGCATGGGGCCAGATGCACCGGTTACAATATCTTCCACGTCGAAAGCGACGTAGGACGATGATTTCACGGATGAAGGCAAAGGCGGTGCTTCCGTTGGGTAGTGCAAAGTCAGACCTTGGATTGGACACTTTTCGTTACCACCTAAGGATTGCCAAGCGTCCCCCTCCACAGGCAGTGGCATGTCACATACATAGTCCGTATGCGCTTGCTGTAAAGACTGTAAAATGTGTCAGAATGTTGCTCTTAGCTGAGAATTGAGGTCTCAATCGGGGCCCCATAAGGTGTAATGAACGTACCCATTCAGTATCATGATCAAATGGCGATAAGATGCCCGTTCCTTCATTTGTAAGTTTGAACTTTGTTATACCAAACTGTCAAGGTCAGTGTCCCAGAGACGTACTTCGGCGTGATGCTTGTCTTGCACCACTTTACCTCCAAAGGCACGCGCGACCAGTTGGTGGCCAAATCCGAGTCCGATAATCCGGACAAGGGGGTGTTCGAGAACGAGGTGCTCCAGGTACTTACTCAGTACCTGCATCCACATAGAATTTTCTTCAGTGGCTGAAGAAGCTGTATATCCGTAAGTTTGCATGATGAAAAAATATACATACGACTTCCTGTAACCACCATCGCGTCCCACGCACCATCGTCCAATTGCGAAATGTCTGGAAACTCTGCCATCATTATATTGAAAGCTTGAAGATGCAATGAAATCTTCGGATGCCACTCGTGGCGCGGAATGTTGGCAAGGGCTTCAGCCAACGCATTCCGAAGCATGTACTCAAAACCGCCATATTTTTCCACAAGCTGCTTCGGCGGCTGCCCTGCCGTCAAAATAGCAATCGAGATTGTTTTTTGGACATCTCCTGAGTTCTTTACTGCATGCATAAGTCATTTAGATATGCAAGCGCGTACCGTCATCCGTCATATTCGTGCGGATCTAGGCGAAGTCTGTGTGAAAGCGATTTTTAAGCGTTTCATATGATCGGGAATAGATCGGGCTTCGCGGAACCGTCTCGAGATAAACAGAACACTATCGATTACTTCCTACGCGCACTCTTTTTGTGAGATACAACCTTGGGCTGGATGCTCGAAATAGGAGCAAGGGTATCATCTGAACGATGCTGTTGCGATGCAAAGTCAGATAAGTTCAGTTTTACAATGGGGATGTCGCGGAGATCTTCTTCATCTTGATTCAACTGAGGTAGAGGCACTGGCCTACTGTCGGCTTTTTTCTTGCTAGACTTCTTCGAGCGAGGTTTTAAATAAAAAGGATTGTCAGGGTCGGCTTGTGGTCGGCGCTGAGACGAAGTAGGTTCTAGCGGAGATGCTCCTGATGGAACCTTTTCTTCAAGCATGACTGTGTGCCGGGGTGGTTTTGTTCGTTTGGGTGGCTTCGGCGCCGGTTCCACAGCATTCAACAAAAGTGTCCAAGAGGATTCTGGAGCGATCCACGCCTGCAAGTCCATAGACGCAGGGAGGGGCTCAGGGGAATCTACTAGTTCCGAGCGCGCATAAAATAGAGGCAAGAGAAGAAACAGAGCTCGAGGAGCCGAAGTTTCAGAGCTTGACGCTTGTTCCTCACACGTCTCTTCTTTGGGTTGAGCATCACTCGGAACGTTCAGTCCATTTTGCAAAAGCTCAAATAGCTGAAGTCCCTCTTTGCAGCGCTCAAACACTTCTGCATCTTCGTTCGATGCGAGTTTTGTCAGTTGTGACTGCATTGTCTCTGTGATGGCCAAGAGTTGCAGTTTTGTACCTTGACTCCACGTATCCGAGAGCTGTGCCGCCCAATACGCAAACATCTTCATAGCACTCTGAATACAGACAGAAATAATAGGTGGTGAGAGACTTAGTATAGCATCCTGCAAAAGTGCATCAATGAATCGAGGAATGGAGTCAACTTGCTCGACATACTCGCTGCAAATCGTAGCACAAGCCCGAAGTACTTCCGACATGGGGTTCTCCGCATCGTACATGTGAGGATCCAAAAGCATGGGGAAAAGCACTGAGCTCGCCTCAGCCTGAATTTCACTGTGGTAAAACACGAGTTCCATGAGCTGATCGACGACGCGTGGTATCACGCTATCATTTACAAGATGTGCCAGCCGGATCAGCGTGTGCATATACCATGACAAGTCGCGGATGCGACTAAAATGATTCGCACCGCCAAGATCAAGAATACATTCAGCGACTTGAGTTCGGAACTCGGTACACTTTGAGCCTGATAAGTCTGAGGTCCAGGATGTCTCTAAAACCTGGGCTTGGTCTGCATCCAAGGTGCGCTGGAGAGTTTGGGCTGCACTAGGCGTGGCCAGAGTCTCGTCCGCGGAGCCGAGGTATAACATGAGATAGTCGACAATGGGGCGGAGCGACATGGGGTCCGTCGCCAATCGTGCTACTAATTCCAAAGCACGGACACGGATAGTCATGTCTGGATGCTGGATAGACTTGAGAATGACATTTTGGTGTTGGGCCACCAAATGAGGATGGGAGGGTGCGAGCTTATCCAGCGCCAGAATAGATATGTAGCGCAAGTTTTGGTCATCATTTTGCAGAAACACACCAAGATTTTCAACGCAGCGGCGAGCCAGTTCATCACTATCACCGCGTTCGAGCATGCCACCAATAATGACCGTATGGATGCATTCGTAAAGTAGACTCATGGCAGGTGTTGTAGACATAATAGACATGATGGGTTTGTACAGTTTACGCACAAGGCGTGGCTCTACTGGCGAAAGAGCGCCAAAGAGCTTAATAACCTTGATTAGGAGCCAGTTGTTATTTGACATGGTAAGGATTTCGAACAATTGAGGCGAGAGCGGCACGAATGGCGCAGGATTACGTCGCGCAAGCTCGCAAATAACATTGACAGTAGCTGTGACAACGCCAAGGTTTTCATCGCACAAGAGATCGCGGAGACGCTCATAAGTACGATCCAACACCTCGGGGCAACGAAGGATGACGGCATGTAAAACCAGCACGGCGCGCTTACGCACCGGCGCGCGTGTGTGTGACAGCATCAGGATAATATCATCAGAAAGGTGCTGTGCGAGCTCTTGGGTCATGATGTGCGAGAGGCCATGCAGCGCAGCCTGCACATCGAGGGGTTGCGCTGAGTGCAAATCCTTCTTGATAAGGTTTGTGGCAAGAATAAGTACCTCTGTATCTTCTGAAAAACACAGGGACGCGGCAAGGTATCCGATAAATTTAAAGCGGTAATTTGAAGATGCCATTGTTTCTAGAATATGGAATGAAGCGCTCGATAAGCGGTAGCCCAGCATATGAAGGTATGCAAGTTTCAATACAGCTTCAGCTTTGATATCCATATCCGCACTTTTGATCTCACCGCGTATATCGTCCATCATCGCGGCAATGTACTTGGCCTCATCTTTGCCGCGATGCGACCGCAACCCCTTGATGAGCGCGGTCAGCGTCTTTTCAAACATGGCGAGAGCCAAGAGGCGATGGCTCAAATCCACGTGGACTAACACAGACCTCCACCAGCGATGCCAGCGCTTGGGCAAACTACAAACGTACGGCCTTGTAGAAGGATGCATACATGTTCACGTTGTCAATGGGCTTACCCGTCTCGCGGATGTGAACAGGGGCGACCTTGAAACCGGCAAGTTCGAAGCGCTTCGAGTACCAGGGATATTTGGCTGCGCTGCGCCAAAATACGGCGCCGCCCTTGGCAATGACACGCGCAATTTCCACAACTTCACGGTCGAGGTCCGCGACCGTTTTGTCGTTTTCGTTGCGGGCCGCCTCAAGTTTAGGAATCGGTACCGAGTCATCGATCGGATCGAACCAGTCCATATGGTCCATCAGGATGGCACGCGTGAGACTGCCGTCCTGCAGGCCGCGCAGCACCGTGACAATGGCATCGGTGTGGAGACGGAAGCAGTCGAGGGCCTTTCCATTGTCCGCCCTGAGCGCATTGAAACCATCTTCCTTAAGGTAGAGCGGGCAGCTCTCGCGGCTGTAGTTGCCCATAAGAGTGAGGCGGTAGTGGTAGTTGTCCGTCGACATGAGCGAACGAGCGGGGATGGGGTCGAGCGTGTCGACAGCAAACTGCTCCACAGAGACGCCTTCGTTTTTGAACATGTTGAACTGATTCATTGGCACACCCAAGGCATTCCAAAGGAAAGCTGGGTTGGACAGAAACACACGAATCAGAGCTTCATTGATAATGGTCTTACGGACCTTGGTGTCCCAGATCCGCTTTTGTTCTTCGAGCGACTTGGTCGTGCACATCTGCACGACATCTTTTTTCGCGCCCATAAGTTGGAAAGCCGTCTTGGCCAGGCGCAGAGCGTGGCCCGAGTAGCCACGGAAGTAGAATGCACGCTCAAACGAGCGGTTGTTTGACTTCCAGAACTGGTACGCATGAGACGAGATATAGGGAGAGATGCGCTCATCCAGCAGCTCGGGGAAGTTGTTAATTTTACCCTCACCGAACATGCGCCAGAACGTTTCGTAGTCCAGCGTCAGGATCGAAGCAAGTTTGAGCTCCAGCAAGTGACCCTGGCACGGATTCATGTCGACCGCGTGGATACGACGAGGCTTTGCGGCAGCCGCGTAATGCAGCGCATTGTCACCGGCACTCGTGATACACAGGATCGAGTCTTCAGGACCCAGATCGAGATGCTCCATGTCAACGTAGGGGTCTTCCCACGTGAAACCATAGATCCAGGTACGGAACATGTCGCTGAAGCGGTTATCGACAAAAGGCAGGCGCCAAACCTTCGAGCCGTAATGGAACGAGCTCTGGGGCCACTGGATCGCTGTGTCATTCTTCAGCTCCACTACAGCACCTTCCGTCGTCGTTTTGTTCATACGCTGCACACGCTCACGAGCGATGTCGGGGAACGTGGGCGGCACAGCAACGTGGTTACCGGCCTCGACCTCGAAGGCTGTGACCGCCGCTGTCGTGTCGCGCTCACGCGACACACCCAGCCACACGTAGTATGGAATCTGAATCAGGTAAGGCACAATGAAGTGGTTGCGACCGTTAAAGCACTTGATCGTGCCAAATTTGTGTTCGAGGTATTCGCGGCGGGCAGGGTGCAGCTGGATATGGTCGAGCGCGAACCAGTGACGCCAGAACCAAGAGTTGAACCAGTGGCAGTGATGCATAATGGATCCACCTACAAGCGTCATCTGGTCTGCCGTCGACTCGCTGCTCGACACATAGAAGTCGGCGACACCAAACACACCCACGCGTGGGTCAAGAAATTCGTTGATACGGTCAAGTACGGCGTAGAAAGGCGGGATCATCGAAATGGAGTACGAGCACGTAAACAGATCCACCTTGCGCTCGTCGGGAAGGCCAGGCAGCGTAAAGTCTTTGGCATTTTGGCACAGGGCCTGCACATTCTTGTAACCGAGGCGTTCGAAGCGCTCACGAGCCACCTTGAGCAGCGGTTCACATAGGTCAATGAGGTAAATCTGATCGAACTCAGCGATGGGGAAGAACTTGTCCATCTGCTCAATGTTCCAGCCCGTGCCACCACCAATGTCGACCCACACGAGCTTGCGGTTCGGTTCCTTCTCGCGCAGGAGACGCATCTCGGCAGCACAGAGCTTGAGCATAGTCTTGCGGCCACGCAGCAGACCTGTGCGCGTGGCATCGTACACACCAGCCTGGTTTTCATAGAAACGATCCAGGCGTTCGGCCTGGTTCTTGGTCTTGCCCAGCGGCTGGAGGAAACAGTTGTACGCAAACACAACAGCCTGTCGCACGGGCGGGAAGGCCACGGTGAGGACGACCATCGCACTAAACACGCTGCCGACAACGAGGGCACTGCGGCTCCAGTCGAGTGCTTGGATGCGTTGGACGAGGAGAGATGCGTGACTTTTTACGTAGTCCCACATTCTAGATCAAGGCGGGGAACACGTCTGTACTAGCGGTATCGTTTGAGGGTGTATTGCCTGGGTTGAGGGAAGCACGACGAGGGGGGAGCGTTAGCTTCGTGCGGGTGTCGTGAGAGAAGGTCTGTGGGGCAGCCGACGTTCCGTGCGCGCGCGTTCTTATTCGAATGCCGTGCTCGGGTCAGCGTGTGCCACGAGGCGGTTTCCGCTGGCAGGTTCGATCGAGCTGTGACATGGCTTGTGCACACGGCACGTGCGTTCCACGCTGGCATAACCACGCATAAGAATTGCCCACGTGTGCGTTGTATCCAATGCGGAGGCAGCCCTGGTCTGGCGGCCAGGGTGCCTCCGACGCGCCGACGATGCATGGCCAAAGTGACAGGGCGGCGCTCGTCACGTCTGTCAAATCCATGGCCAGCGACGCGGAGAAGCGAGCGTTCCTCGCGTCGCTGCCTTGTGATGCTGAGTCTGTTCTGTCAACGCTCACGTCTATTGAGGATGTTTGGTGGGTCGCAGCGGCCGCGGTGGCGGCCGTGCGCACAGGCACTGCATGGCTTGCCGCTGACGCCGAGCGTGTCCTTGCGCATGCACTCGAGCGTAGCGCATCATTTGACCAGGAAGTGCAGGCGGTGCTATCTAAGGACGTAGATCGCCTGTTAGCCTGGCTCGATGCTGAGCCTGATCGCCTTCCACGCGTCGTGCTTCGGCGCAAGCTTTGGCACATGCGTTGGCTTTTGAGCATTCCTCTATCGCGATCCAAATCAGCACTGGTCGAAACTGATATGGCGCGCCTGTCCGATATACCCCTGCTCGAGCATGCACGTACGCTGTGTCTTGCTGGCAATGAACGAGCTCTCCGTGCACTTCTTGGGACCAATGCGTCCGTCGCGCTATGCTTGTATCCGCATCGCTTTGTGCTGCTACGTTTGCTGCTTACATGTGGCGGCGTATCGCCTGACCACTTGATGCAGTTGCGCCTGTTGCCCGGTACGCATCTCCCTGTAGCCGACCGCGAGAGCGGAGCATGGGTCGATGCCTTGGGATCGTTCGCGCTGTGGACGGAACATCCCGGTATGGTCTCGGCTCTCGCCCGACGCGGGGCGGCCACACACCCTCCTGCACCTCCGCCGCCGCCGCCGGCTCTGTCGGACTGGTACATGGACGTTATAAGGGAACTCGAAGGCCGTTGGGGTCTGGTCGATGCAGCCTTCGCCTTGGCTCAGGCTGGCGAGCGCATGGGCATGGTGCCATTACGCGCCGCGCGTGATGAACTGGCATTTCTGCACATGCTCGTGTACGAATTGCATGCGGAGGCTTGGTCTGTATCTACGCTGCGTGCGGCCAAGGCCGCCGACCTTGTTCGTCTTGTTGTGTCACATCCCGCGCCGATGAGCGAGACGGCCCAGCGACTGCGCGATGCCGTGTTGCCATACCTCCAGCATGGCACATACGCTGATGCTCATACGCTGCATGCATACTCAGCCAGTGCATTGGGTGTACATATCGCCCTCATGGTACTGGATACCCTTTCGCCTGCACGTGCCTTGCCCCTCGTCTCGGCCATGCTCTCTTGGCTCGACAAGGAAGACCAAATGCGGCTCACATTGGTAGTCATCGGCGCATATGATGCTACGGACCGAGCATCCTTGGCTATGTATGCGGACATGCTACGTGACGTGCCCCTCCCTGACGCATCGCCCTCGCCGCTGTATCTTGTGCTGAGTCGTGCTCCAAAACACGACGCTTTGGCCTTGTGGAAGTGCACCCACGTTGCCTCGTCCCATCAACTTATGCATGCTGTTCGTGATGTGCGTGTCCTTGTGGATATGGCGCAAGCCTTGGCGCCCATTCGTGCGTATGCGCCGAGCTATTTGTGGGGTGACGACGTTCATCGGCACCGAGCGCATCGTATGGCAGTAGAACTTGTGCAGCATGCGCTCACGCAGCGCGGACACGAACGTGCCGCGCTTGAACGCATCCTCCAGGCTCTTGCACCTTGGATAGGTACGCATGCGCCGTACTTGCCGACAGAGTGCGTGCGGACCCTTTTCAAGCAACTCTTATTAGCGCGAGCACCGATTCTATTCAACGAAGTCGTACATGCGCTGCCCCATACGTGCCCCAAGATCGCAGCACTCCTGTCGCACGAGGACGCAGAAGCACTGGTGCTTGAGACAGCCCGTGCATGGACCGAGCAGGCGCCGACTTGTGATCCACTCCATGGAGCTTTACAGCGGGCGCGTGACACCCTCGATGCCGTGCCACTTTCTCCAAGCGTGAATGCAGAACTATCCTTTCTGCAACTGCTGGGCCTCTTGCACGAGCATGCTTTGCCCCTTTCGCCGAAGGACGTGCGTGCAACGTCTCGTCTGGATTTGTTGGCACGAGTCTTGTCGAGCCACCGCGACGCATATCGCACAGCCCAGCCGTTGGCTCGGGCGTGCATGATAAACGAAGATGACGACGTGCGGATCGAGGCAATGCTCACGGACGCAGCAGCGGCGAGTGGCGATGTGTCAGCAGCGTTGCGAAGCTGCGATCGCCTAGTCACGCGCGTTTTATCGCTTGATCACACTCAGCACACCGAAGCGTATGATGTCGCATGGCGCACCTGCTTTCAACTCGCCAAGCAGCCTTGGATGTGGCCGGATCATCGCGCTCCCACCCAGGTTTTTGGCCATGCCTTGCGTCTCGCGCCTCCTGAGCATATCTCCACGATTCTCACAACTCTGGCTCCGTTGGCCGTCCGTGCCAGTCATCCGCCCACGATACCCCGCCGTGATGCGCAGCCGACCCATGCATGGTCACGTCTCTTGACGCGGACCGAGGAGCAGTCGACGGCTCAGCTTCTCGACTCGGTCGCTACGCAGCATGCACCGAACGCCGCACGCGTGGCGCGCTCGCTCTTTGACATGGGCGCCGCATGGTGGAATGAAGCCAAGTAGTCTACACAGTATGCATATATACGTGCACGGCCGTACCGTGAGCCTGCTGTGCCTGTACCTCTCCGTGGTCAACGTGGGTGATGTGAGTAAGGGCTGGGCCCTCACGTGTGATTGGCACAGGCTCGTTCCGCACAAGGATACGAGCCGCTTCCTCCTCAGAAGTCATGCCATCCCAATGCCAACTAGTCGCATGCGTTCCGCGCGGCAGAGTCAAGATATGATGCTGCGACGCTTCCAGGCGCACTGATATATGTGCATCGGCACTGGTTGTAACGTGCAGCGCCGTCCAGGGGCACGGTTGAGCGTCTCTGCTCTCTGCCGCGCATGTGGGCGCGACGGAGAATGTCGCAGGATGTCGCGGCCATACCTTGGCCTGCAAATCTTCCCACACGCGTTCGAGTGAGACATTCGCAGGCACTGCTGGTGCAGGCACAGCCGTCACGGATGGCGCAGGGGACACCACAGGTACTACCGACCCGGCTGGTGTGGCCGGGGTGACTAGTGCTGATCTTGTCGATGGTGCTGATACTGCAGGTGATGCCGCTGTCGGTGCAGACGGCGCTGGTCGGACCATAGGCGGCTGAGCAGGCTGCGTGCTAGGAGAGGACGTTGTCGGCGTGGGCGGTGGAACATAGCCAGGCTTGCCGGGCGGAACCGCCGCTTGCCGATGGTCATTGGGATCCAGCGTAAAGCCCTCGGCCAAGAGGGCCGGGACCAAAACACGGTCCAAATGGCGCCATAGCGCCTGTGCGTCATTCCAAACCTGCGATTTCTCCTCATTGTAGAACTGGGCATTACTGAGCATAAGCCGAATATCCGATACAAGTGCGTGTGGGTTAATGTACTCTTTCATATCGAGTTTGCGTTCAATATCGCGGAAACAAATAGGCCGTTGGATAAATTGGTAATAGTCAGGGTACTCGTCCCGCGACGGTAGCTCTAAAAACATGTCTGAGTACGTGTGCCCATCCATATCCTGTGCAGCCATCATGTTTTGCACGGCCCAGCGCAGCATGACCTTAAGTCGCTTCCCTCGCGGGGCTCCTCGGCGGCGCGGCTCGATAACGTACGATGCGGCAGTTGTAGAGACAGGCATGATGGGCACCCGAAGGGGCGAAGGCGTCACAGGTACCGACGGGGCAGATGCTGGCGTTGGCGTGGTGGGTATGGATGGTGGAGATTCCTGCAACTGCGCCTTTTCCACAGGTCGACGGAGTGTAATTTTGTGAGGACGCACAGGCGTTGTTTCATCGTTGGGCGACGCGGGTGCGGTTGCTTGTGCTTGCCACTCTTCGAACACGGTCGCACTTATATCCTTAATAAGACCATGCAGGTCTCGTGCCTTGAGATATATATCACTCTCACTCATATTGAATCGTTTGGCATTGTTGCACATGAGCTCCAGATCCTGCTTGAGCTCCAGGAACGTGCCATACTCTCTCTGCTTGAGTTTTAAGCGTATTTCAGCAAACGAAATAGGACGGCGAATGACAACATAGTACTCAGGATACTGCTTCCGGCTCGGTAACTTCAAAAATGGCTCACAAAGCAGCTCGTCATCACGCGCGTCACGCACCGTGCAGAGGCGGTCGAGCATCGTTCGGCCCATCTCTGCCACATCTTCAGAGTTGGGCACAATAGGCTCTGTATGAACCTTTGAAACAATGCGTGCACTCTTTCGCGGCTCGTTCTGCTCAGGCGGCATGGGTCGGCGAAGACGCACCTTGGTCGACATGGCGGTCAATCGTAGCGGCCCATCCCCTATCGTGTGGCGACGCGTCGCTGTGGAGGCCACGTGGTCGGTCAGACCACAGCGACGGGCCTATCTGTCGAGTGCGCAAGACCAACAACGTAATCGCCATGGCTGCACAGAACGAAGACCCTTTTGATGATCCTTCCATAAAGAGCGCGGTAGCAGGCGGCGACATAGACGATCTCGAGTCAAATCCATTTGAGACAACGTCGCTGAAGCAGGGCGATAGTGGTTACGCTCCGCAGGTGGATTTGGATGAGCAAGAGGAAATCTATCCTACGAGTACGCATGGTACAGCGCCTGCCAATGCTATGCGCATGGATGATATTGCACGGCGTGAGCGCGAGATAGAAGAGCGTGAGCGCGAGCTTGATGCACGAACAGAGCGCATGCGTCAGTTTGGACGCAACAATTGGCCACCTTTCTACCCCATCGTGTACCATGACATTGCCGGTGAAATCCCACCTGATTCGCAGTGGATAATGAAGGATGTATATCGTCTATGGCTCTTACTAGCAGCAACACTGGTATGGAACTTTGTGACGTGCCTGCTCCTTTTGATAATCACAGGTGCCATAAGCGACCTAGTGATGGGTGCCTTTTATATGGTGTTTATCGGCACAGGCAGTTTCTTCCTGTGGTACCGGCCATTATACTTTGGTTTGATGAAAGAACATTCTTTCTTTTATTACGTCTTCTTCTTGTTTTGCGGGTGCCACTTGCTCTTTTCCATATACGCTTTCGTGGGCGTCGCAGCCGCCGGCTGTGCCGGTGCACTGACAACAATTCATTGGTTCTTTGAACGTGGCTGGAAAGGCTGGCTCTTCGGTACATTTAGTCTTATCACGACGCTTGGCTTCTTTGCTCAAGGTGTGGGACTCGTGTGGTACTACCGTATCATCTGGCGACACAACCACGACAAGGGCCACACATTTGATCAGGCTAAAGCGGAGCTTGCATCACACGGCATGCGTGCCTATCTGATGAACAGTGCGCGTATATAGAATCCTGTACAAAGCGGTTTGTGTGATGGGAAAAAAATACTTGTTGATCTAGGACTAGTCACACTACATATGGCAACGACTTAGGCGTGCTGCTGGTACTGTTGCTGCTGCTGCTGCTGCTGCTTAGCACTGCTTTCCTTGAGCGCCAGGAGCTGCTTCGAGCGGAATGATTCGTAGTATGTATACGTTGTCGTATCAATAAGGTCGTGCAGATTCGTGCGCAACAAAAAGTTGCGGAACTGCACAAACTCACAATGCGAGGGGTCTTCGATGTTGATCATGCCACACCGCGACTGACGGCCACGCACGGGCATGCCATCCACGTCATATACCTTGGTAGAGCCGACAACAGCGAAAGGTAACATGGCCTGTACTTGGCTGTTCAGCTCTCGCTCCTCGTCATCATAGTCTTCGTGGTCAAAGGGGTACACACGGATACTATTCTCTTGCAGCTCATTGCGTACACGATGCTTGAATGCCTCCCGCTCTTCCATTGTAAGCGTATCAGCCTTGGCAATGATCGGGATGACATTGGCAATGTCACCCAGTTTTTTAAGCATTTGAATATCAATGGGGCGGAGCGAGTGGCCCGACGGATTGATGAAGAAAAGCACCACATGGACGCGAGTGTCGGGAATGTGGCGCTCGCGCACAGCGGTGAGCTCTTTGCGCAGGTAAATACTGTACTGATCCTTGATGTACTTGACAATAGGTTCCCAACAGTGCTCGTTGTTGATCAGATCGCCGTAGCCGGGAGTGTCAATCAAGTTAAGCTTTAGCTTCACGCCATTCTCGATAATTACTGTCGTAAGTACTTCTAAACGTACCATGTGACACCGTGCTAATGGTTGTCGTCTTAGGCATGTCATCCGACGGGTCGAATCGACCCTTGCTTTCGAGCAGGCGCGACGAAAACAAGGTGTTGATCATCGTGCTCTTTCCCATTCCCGTCTGGCCAACAACCATGACATTGAACTGGAAGCCACGGTGCATCATTTTTAGCTCCACTTGCTTCGTCATGGTGTCGAAACCCACATACCCATGAAGGGGCGTAGGCATAGGCTCTGGCACCGTCATGGTCGTCCAAATGGGCCTCAGCTACCGGTGTCTCCCATCCACGCGCCCGTCACTCTCGCGTATCTCTCTACATCACGTGATCAAGTTTGGAGCAAGCTTGCTAGCTCCCCTACTTTTCTGGCGCACGGGCTGTAAGGAAGACTGAGCCAGTGCGCAGCAGCTCGCCTTATACTATGTTCCAATTTAATTACCGGAACACGGATCTGGTCATGCATTGTCAAGCCTATCGTGAAGGTAAATTATGATGCTTGTGCCCCTGACTTTATCCCTCGCTTTGGGCGCCGCGCACCCACACCGTGGGCGCTAAGAACAAAGAATGAACAAGTGATATACATTATTACTTATATATTATAGGCGATCATGGAGGCTTACTGGCTTACGTGCTCTCGCGACATGAAGGATCGCAACTGATAAGGGTCACGATGGAGACCGCGTTTCAAAGCCAAGTCTTGTCTGAGGCACGGGTTTTCGATACTATGTTACGAGACACATGATCCTAACTTTCTTGTATATAATAGAGCGATAGCTTGGTGTCGATTGTCACGGAACCGCATGTTAGACGCGTGATATGGCGATCGATACAGCCTACATCGTCCGTGGATCAGCCACCGTACCATAGCCATCCATGCCAACAATATCCTCGGCCGATGATGATCGACACGCACGGCCAGTCGATGTATCCACTTTTCGCTGTGCCGCGGGACTCGTGGCCGCGGTAGTATTTACCTCGGCCGAGAGCAGTTTGCTGGCAATTGACGCACATAACGCACACCGGGTGGTTTCGGTCAGCTTTTCGACTGCAATTGGCTGATGGGACCTCTTGGTGCATGGCCGGGCAGCCAACCCGGGCCATAGGCCTTTCCAGCGCCAACCTCAGCATCTTTCTTGTCCCCTCACCTCATTGTCTGAGCGAAACCCAGCGCTATGCCTATCATTCAGCGCTCCGCCGTTCGCGCTGTTTCGCGCGCATCTCGCATGGCCAGCCGTGTGGCTCGCCAGAATGCAGCTGGCTTGTCGACCGCCGCCCGTGTGACCGTCCCGTCGGTCCGCTCGGGTGCTGTCCCTAGCATTGCCAAGGCTGTTAAGGTGCCTGGTACGTATCTACCCTACTGTACAAATATCTAACAAGAAATAGCCCGTGGTCTTGCTACTGAGTCCGCCTCAGGTGCTGGCCAAGTCGGTAACATCCGTGCCGTCATTGGTGCCGTTGTTGACGTTCACTTCAATTCTGAGGACCTCCCTGCTATCTTCAACGCTCTTGAGGTTCAGGATGTGAAGGGTGGCAACCGACTCGTTCTTGAGGTCGCCCAGCACCTTGGTGAAAACACCGTTCGTTGCATTGCCATGGACGGTACCGAGGGTCTCGTCCGTGGCCAAAAGGTCGTCGACACAGGTGCTCCCATCACCATCCCTGTCGGTGACGGTACGCTTGGACGTATCCTGAACGTCATTGGTGAGCCCATTGATGAACGCGGCCCTGTCAAGACGGATGCTTACCGCCCTATCCACCGTGAGCCTCCGTCGTTTGTGGAGCAGTCAACGGACGCTGAGATTCTTGAAACTGGTATCAAGGTCGTCGACTTGATTGCCCCCTACGCCCGTGGTGGTAAGATTGGTCTGTTCGGTGGTGCCGGTGTCGGTAAGACTGTGCTGATTCAGGAGCTTATCAACAACATTGCCAAGGCTCACGGTGGTTTCTCAGTCTTCACCGGTGTAGGTGAGCGTACCCGTGAGGGCAATGACCTGTACCATGAAATGATTGAGACCGGTGTGATTAACGTCGATGGTGACTCGAAGGTGTCGCTCGTGTTCGGTCAGATGAACGAGCCTCCGGGTGCCCGTGCCCGTGTGGCGCTTACTGGTCTCACGGTCGCTGAGTACTTCCGTGACGAGCAGGGTCAGGACGTGCTTCTCTTCATTGACAACATTTTCCGTTTCACCCAGGCTGGTTCGGAGACCTCGGCTTTGCTTGGTCGTATTCCTTCGGCTGTCGGTTACCAGCCCACGCTTTCGACGGACATGGGTGCCATGCAGGAGCGTATTACCACCACCAAGAAGGGCTCGATCACCTCGGTGCAGGCTGTTTACGTCCCTGCCGACGATGTGACTGACCCTGCTCCGGCCACGACCTTTGCTCACCTTGACGCCACGACTGTGCTTGACCGTTCCATCGCTGAGCTTGGTATCTACCCAGCTGTCGACCCTCTGAACTCTCAATCGCGTATGCTTGACCCGGCCATTGTCGGTCAGGAGCACTACGACGTGGCCTCGGGTGTGCAGAAGCTGCTGCAGGACTACAAGTCGCTCCAAGATATCATTGCCATTCTGGGTATGGATGAGTTGTCTGAAGAGGACAAGCTCACCGTCGAGCGTGCCCGTAAGATGCAGCGTTTCATGTCGCAGCCTTTCGCTGTTGCCCAGGTCTTCACTGGTATTGAGGGTCGTCTCGTTGCTCTCAAGGACACTGTTACTGCCTGCAAGGAGATCCTTTCTGGCAAGCACGACAGTCTCCCTGAGGCTGCCTTCTACATGGTTGGTAACATCAGCGATGTGCTTGCCAAGGCCGAAGAGATCAGCAAGCAGTCCAACTAAGCTGTAATCTCGGCAGTTCTATGTAGTGACATGGCTGTTGTCGCGATGCCGTAGACTTGTTACTACGTTGGGAACCATCACCTGAGCTTGTTGAGTTGAAGAGATTGTCGGAAAAGAAGATGAAGGCTAACGACGGGGGAAGATCATGTGCCACACTACAAACCATGGGTATATTGCTTACAAGTTATCCTTTAATCTCATCATCAAATGACCTTCAGTTAAAGTAGCATTTACAGGGGTATCATCCAGTGTATCATGTCGCAACTCTGAGGGGTGAAGAATTTTCCCGCCCGGAGCTGCGTCTAGAACTGGCTTTGCCAGTATCGCGGAACGTGCTTCCTTCAGCAATTCATCAATTTTTGCGCAACAGCGTCTGTAGATCGTATCCGTTTCTTGGTCCTGTTGAGTATAGATACGTAACACTTCCTCACCGAGACTATCCTTCTCGTTTGCACCAGACATAGGATGGAGTAATTCATCTAATGAGGTTCGAATGGAACCTGATATTTGTTCTCCATGATTTGCTTCAGAGTTGGTCTTTCCTACCAACATATTGTGTCGCAGTTCGCGTAACTCCTTTGTGAGCTTTACCTTACTTGATTCCAAAGTCGCATTTATGGCCAGAAGACTCTTGTTCGATATTTCGAGATCAAGGAGTTTTCGAGCATGCCTTGCATCAAGGATATGTGAGGCTTCTTCCATTGTCAATTCATTTGGTGTTGACGATGTAAGAGACAACTCGTTATGCATCCTGTGGTTGAGACTAAGTGGTGATAGCGTCCCAGGGGCTGATTGATTCTTATGATCAGTCCACGCACTACTAGCATCGCTAGGTAACATGGATGCGGCCGGCGCCGTGCGCATACCCAGCACTGGAAACGGGATAGGGGATGGCGCTGATTTATGTTCCTGTTGATCTTTCATAAAGCTTGCTTGAGCAAGAGAGGCGCTTGTAATTGGACCGCACCCCGTATGGTATGTTTCATGCGAGGGAGAGCGCGAGGCACTTTGGACCTTGTCGGAGTCTTGCTGCGGGTACAAAGACACATGACGAACATTCTGTTTAGAAGCCGTGGACACTGCCTGCTTTGGCGACAAGGCTGATGGCAACATTTTTGGTCCAGACCGTTGATTAACATGTACACGAACAGGTTTATTTACCTTGTCGGTGCTTGCACGAACAGAGAAAGGTCTTGATACTGGCTCGGAAATCTTGCCAGGGGGTAGGAGCGAGGGTATTGATTTTAGTGGCTCTGGTTCCGCGACAGAGGCATGCATAGTGTTAGCACATATGAAGAAGCCTGTCTCAGAAGACCATTCATGCTTTGTTCTTGGAGTCTCTGCAACCGTTTTTCGGCCGCTTGTCTTGGCATGGGCCGATAACGGGGACGATAACGTAGCTGACGGGGCTGTACGAGGTAATGATGGCTGTGATGACACGCTTCGCAAGCGTGGGTGTACCTTCTTTGGTAGTGCGTTTCGACGCTCTCGATCAATCTTAGAATGAAAAAGCTCTGGGCATGTTCCAACGTTTACGTGGGCTTTAAGAGGCGTCGCATTGACCTTGCCAATATTACTATGCGCTCGCGGGGCATTAAAACCCTTATCCATAGCGGAAGGTGTACATGTCGAAACCCTCGCATGAAGTGAATCCATGCCTTGCTACAAGTATGGATCGGATGCTGCCCGAGCAACAGCACTTGAAGAACGTAGTTGCCGTTCCTCGGCTTACAGCACAAGCTGAACGACCGCGTATCTGCACCAACCACGTGGTCTTCACGATGCGTGCCAGTGACAGTTCAATTAGCGACAATTAAACATGATCAAGCCACCTTGAAGCTCTACTTATTCGAAATGACTCATTAGTCTGCCAATAGACAACTATGATGGATGCATTGTCTTTATGCATTTGGTTCGGAGGACATCTCAGAAGCCTTGCCCTCTGAGGCAGTACTCGCCGGCTGGGGGTTGACCGGCGGGTCAATTCCATACTTTTGACGAACAGCCTCGAATGTCTTGAGCATCTTACGACGTGCACCCAATGCTGCCACACCCTTTTCTTCTAACGCACGATCATCCATCATGACCATCTCACGCCAGTTAGAACCCTCAAAGTTAGGCGTATACTTGTGCAAGCGCAAATGCCGGAGCCAAGCAGGCACATCGTTGAGAATAGAGATATCCGCTACCTCCTCTTCGGCTTGAGCTCCTGAAACATGTGAAGACGGTTGAGGTGATCCAGCCAAGTTACGTGGAGCCATGGGTGGACTTTGCAATCCTCCGAAATTACGATGGCTCGAGCGACCCGCACCGCGCATGCCTTGTGCTCCGAAGCCTGCCATGTTCAGTTGCTGCTGCTGCTGAAGAATCTGCTGCTGAAGCGCCAAAAGCTGTGCCGAGTTCATGTTATTCAAACCACCCATAGCGGCCATCGTATTCATCATTTGAAGATTGGCTGGGTTAGACATACCACCTGAGGGACTTTGCAAACCGGCCAGGGCGTTGGGACTCATTGCAGGAATATTGAACGGGGGGCTGTTGCCAAGTTTGGCTGGCGTGTTCATAAGGTTGGCATGACCGGCAGCCTGATCACCGGCAGAACCACGAGTGGTGTTACTTGGAGCACTACTACCGCGAGCCATGCGAGCAGAGTCGGGAGTTTCTGCTTGCGTCGCAGACATATGGTGACTGAGTTGAGCCAGCTGAGCTGCTGTAGCCTCTAATTTAGCGTTGGTATCGTCTGAGCGGGAGTTATTGTTGTTGTCCAACATTGACATGATAGGCGTGTTGACCATACTAGCCCAACTGCCACCCACACTTATGGGTGAAAGGGCATCTTCAATAGATCCACTAGCACGAGGAGAACGGGAGACATCCGATGAGTGTGGACGCTCGTGGGCGTTCCCCGTGTTGGTCCGAGGTTTTTCTTGGACGTTTTCTAAGCCAGAGTTGCCATGGTAAGACGTCATCGATTCCATAGGTAAGATACCAGGAGCCGACGTTCGATTCGCTTTTAGTTTGCTCCTTTGCGCGGCCAGCGCGGCGGAGACATCGGGATTAGCAGAGCCATACAATGACGCCGAATTGGGTGAAAGGAAGCCGGTGCTTTGGCGCTGAAATGCTCGCGTATTAGTGGAAGGAGATTTCATGGCTGTGGGAGATTTAATACCCAGCTGTGCCATTTTGGCTTCCAGCTGGTCGTTCAAAGATTGGTTTGAAGGATTGGGCGAAATAAATGCACCGACAGGGTCGTTTCGAGCCATTTGCTGCAAAACAGTAATAAAAAAGCGGATTTGGACTTGTGTTGACTCCTGAAGAAGACTGTACAGCGCAGCTGTACGCTCTGCTTCGCTCAATACCCGGAACCACTGCTCAATCGCACTCAATTCTTCCTTAAAATTTTGGTCAAGAGATGCTGCCGCCATTTCCTCTAATGTAGCCTCGTAATTTTGAAGGTCCTCGAACCATTTGTCGATAACGTCCGTTTCTGGTGTACCATGTTGCCCGACAGGAAGCATCTCCGAACTTGGGCGCAGGTTGCTGCCTCGGCCTAAACTTGTCATATGCCCGCCATTCCCCAAGTTCATGACACGCGGTGATTCCTGAGAGGACTGCGACATTCGCATGATGTTTTCATTTGGCAAGCCCATCTTGTTGCCGTGTGAGAATCGCAGTCCATTAGCATTTCCCATCGAGCTGGTCGGACGCTGAGACTGTTGATCTGGTGAAGGCGATGGTGAATTGCGCATGCCGGCAGAATAAGATGAACGCATGATGAACACGAATTCACAAGTCTACGCAGCTACTGCCACCCCACCTTAGGCCCTGCCTATTGTTTTCTTCTCAGCTAAAGTAGAGAAGTGGTGAGTCGGCTGGATGCCCAGCCTAACTCCGACCGGGGATACGCGGCGTCTGCCACACCTCCATGGAACGACAAAAGCTTAGTCAGAAGTGCGGCGTGGGCTACGTGTAATGTGCAAAACGAGCCTCCACTATGTAACTAGTTCAGAACAATCCCATGACTTGTCCTTGGTCATCTAGGTCAATGTCATAGTAACCGGGACGGGTGTTAAGGCCGGGCATGGTTTGCATTGCACCGCAAAGAGGATACAAGAATCGAGCTCCTGCAGCAAGACGCACACTGCGTATAGGCACCGTGAATCCAGTCGGCACGCCTTTCAACGCAGGGTCATGCGAAAGAGAGAGATGTGTCTTGGCCATGCAGATAGGTAAGTGTGCATACCCTTGGCGGGTATAAGTAGATATCTGATTTTGAGCCTCTGGTGTGATTTCGATTCCGTCTGCACCGTACATGCAGCGAGCAATCTTTTCAATCTTGGCCTCGATGGGCTGATCGAGGTCGTAAAGGAACCTGAACTGCGATTCGCTGTGTTGCAGCAGTTCCACGATAGCCTCAGCGAGTTGGACAGCTCCCGCTCCACCATTAGCCCAGTGATCTGACGGTATGGCAGCGTCCGCCCCTGCTTCATATGAGCGCTTCGCGACCAAATCCAACTCGGCCTCAGTGTCAGTAGCAAACTTGTTAACTGCCACAATCACCTTGAGACCGTGCTGCTTGGCATTCTGAATATGTTTCGCTAAATTTCCACACCCTTTATCGAGAAGTTCGATGTTCTCCTTTGTGTACACATCGCTGAGTGGCTTTCCTGGCGAGACGTCTGGACCACCGCCATGCGACTTTAGTGCACGCACCGTTGCTACGAGCACAACGGCATCCGGTACCAATCCACTTTCGCGGCACTTGATATTACAGAACTTTTCCATGCCAATATCGGCACCAAAACCTGCCTCAGTAATCACATAACCCGCACTCTCAGCTGGTTCATCCGCCTCGCGTCCAGCGAGCTTCAAAGCAATGGCATCAGCGAGGATTGATGAGTTTCCGTGAGCAATATTGGCAAATGGACCAGCATGGACAAATACAGGCGTGCCCTCAAGAGTCTGCATCAGGTTCGGCTTAATTGCATCGCGCATCAACACGGCCAACGCACCACCCACGCCAAGATCGTCAGCTGTGATCGGTTCACCCTGCTTGTTTGAACCGATAACCATATTTCCGAGACGCTCACGCAGATCCGATAAATCGCGGCTGAGCGCTAGCACAGCCATACACTCTGACGCCACGGCTATATCGAAGCCTGTTTTGCGCGTGAAGCCCTTTTCGGTAGGTGCTTCGCCTATTGTAATCTGACGCAAATACCGGTCATTGGTATCGACGACACGACGCCATGTCACAGAGGCCGGGTCAATATCAAGACGCGCAAAGCGGCGGCGCTCGTCTTCCGTCAGAGCATCTGGATCAGTCTTATGAATCTGCAGCTTACGCAATCGCTTGAGCATCACAGGCGCAAACTTACGGACGCCTTTCTGACACGGGGTTAATCGGTCGTACAGAGCAGTGTCACTTTGAGTAGCCTCATGAAACATACGTGTATCAATAGCTGCAGCCAGCAAGTTGTTTGCTGCCATAACCGCGTGGTTATCACCCGTCAAGTGCAGATTAAATTCTTCCATAGGAATAACTTGCGAGTATCCACCGCCAGCGGCCCCACCCTTGATGCCGAATGTGGGTCCTTGAGATGGCTGACGGACGCAAGCAAAGGCGGGTCGCCGTAAATGACCACCCAAAGCCTGAGCCAGTCCAATAGTCGTGGTGGATTTGCCCTCACCAAGCGGTGTCGGCGTGATACCTGCCACGACAATGTACTTTCCATTCACGCGAGAAGAAAGGCGGTCTAATATTTCACACGAGACCTTGGCCTTTGTGTTACCGTACAGCTCCAGTTCACTAGGTAGTATACCAATCTCTTGAGCCAGTGTGTTGAGTGTTTTCGGCACCTGCGCACGTGCGATCTCAATATCAGAAGGCACGGGGCGTTGGATTGTGAGCGGATTTAAGGTTGTGACTCCGCGTGGATGCGAGGCTTCATACTCGGCGCGGCGTGTAGCAGCAATGAGAACATTTTCCATCAGCATAGCGACGGTCATAGGGCCCACACCACCAGGCACAGGCGTGATGGCGCTCACGACGGGTAACGCGGATGCAAAGTCAACATCACCTATAAGGCGCTCACCCGACTTCTTGGTGGCATCAGGCACATAGTTGATACCGACATCGATAACCACAGCTCCCTTCTTAAGCCAGGAGCCCTGCACAAAACCAGGCTGTCCAATGGCGACAACCACAATATCAGCCATAGCCAGAATTTCCTGCACATTGGTCGAGTATCTGTGCATCTGAGTCACCGTGCAATTTCGCGAACGAAGCAAATGAGACACTGGGTTACCGACAATATCACTGCGGCCCATTACGACTGCAAACTTGCCAGATAGGTCATTAGAGCAGACTGTCTCGAGGAGACGCAATATACCAGCGGGCGTACATGGCACAAACTGAGGGTTACAGGCTCTGGATGCCAATTGCCCAATATTAATCGTGTGGAATCCATCCACATCTTTGCGAGGAGTGACTTCCTCAGTGATCCGTCGCTCAGCTTCCGAGTCGATGTGGTCACCGAGAGGCAACTGGACTAGAATACCATCCACACTCGGATCTTCGTTCAGGGCGCGGATCTTATTTGTGATCTCCGCCTCCGTTGAACCAGCAGGTAACTTGATGTGATCCGCACGAATACCGCATTGAGCTGACGCATTGCTCTTCATACGAATGTATGTGGATGAAGCGCCATCTTCACCCACTTGAATGATGCTGAGTCGCGGTTGAAAACCGGTGTGCTTTTCCTTGAGTGACCTGACACGTTCCGCAACGGATTGTCGAATGGAACCAGCCAGCTGCGTTCCATTTATGCGCTTATCCAGCGGTGCAGATACACTCATAATACAGCGTTGGAATTGAATTAAGCGATGAAAATGTAGACGGACTAGTGCTCTCCTGCTATATAATGAGAGAGGCACAAGGCCGACACGCATATATTGATGCCGGAATCGTACGGACACATCTTACAGCGCAGGCATGAAACGAACATGGGAATTATGCACTATATTATGGAGGGGTCTTGGGCTGGGTAGTATGGAACAACGACGGACGCATCAATCAACCTACACTACAAATGGCGCGTTATCGATTAAGATAGAGATATAGACCGAAGCTCTGATTAGTTCGCCGCCTCAAAACGCGCCTTGCTAGCGGCAAAGAGTTCTTCCTGCTGGCGCTGCAGCTCCTCTTCGGACAAGCCGCTGAGTTCAAATCGAGATGCCTTGCGTTCACGTTCTTTTTGATGCTGTCGATGGTCATTTAGTACATCCTGTACTTCCTGTGTATATTTGCCAAAACCCAGGTCGTTGAGAGCTTTGACTACATGATCTGGTGCAATCGTCTTTTTTGAGTCCTTTTCACATGCCTCGTTTGCTTCGCTTGAAACCAAATGAACAAATTCCACACAGCAATCTGTCAGAAGATCGCGCGTTTCCTTTGCACAGCTAAGATCTTTTGGAAGGTACTCCTGGATCAGCTTCTGGATTGTGGCCTTTGGAAGAGAGAGATCCTCGTCATCGAGAGGTGCTGTGCTATTGTAGTCGTGCTCGTCATCCGACATCGTGCATAAAACGCGGTGGGACGCGTCGCGAAATTTGTTTGCCAAATACTTGGCACCAGCTGCACAAGTCCGCGTTGGGCTTCCGTAACAGGCGGTATTTATGCAGCTACGAAGCACATTGGTCCTCGGCTGATTTACTACTCTCGGCCGTCATGTCGAGTTTAGCTGCACGAAGCGTCACGCCTGGGCGACAAGACTGGCTCACGTGATGCTCCACTCTGACTCATATGCAAGCTATTTCATCTGGTGGACAATGCACTAGCACACTACATTCTTGCCGCCATGTCGCCTGCAGACAAAATCAATGAACTGGATGACCGCCATGTCAAAAATGTAAAGCCACTCGTTCCACCGCAAATTATTATGGAGGAACTGCCACTCACTATCGAGGCTTTGGAAACTGTCGCGAAGGGTCGAAACGACACGGAGGCCATTTTCAATAACAAACAGGACCGTCTTGTCGTGATTGTAGGCCCTTGCTCAGTCCACGATGCGCGAGCTGGAATTGAATATGCAAAAAGACTGCATGAATACGCTGAAACAGCCAAGGATGACCTTCACATCATTATGCGTGTGTATTTCCAAAAGCCACGAACGACCGTTGGCTGGAAGGGCTTGATTAATGACCCAAACATCGACGGCTCGTTTCAAATCAACAAAGGCCTTCGCTTGGCACGTAGTCTTCTGTTGGAGGTGGCCAACATTGGTCTTCCTGCGGGCACAGAGTTTCTGGATACTATTACTCCTCAATACACGGCGGACCTAGTTTCGTGGGGTGCAATTGGTGCACGAACGACCGAATCGCAAGTACACCGTGAATTAACGAGTGGGCTCAGCATGCCTGTCGGATTTAAGAACGGTACAGATGGTTCTGTAAGGATTGCTGTGGACGCTATTCGTTCGTCCTCTAGCTCACACCATTTCTTGTCCGTCACCAAACAGGGTATTTCTGCCATTGTTGAGACAGAAGGTAACGATAAGTGCCATGTTATTCTTCGAGGCTCCAACAAGGGTCCAAACTACCATCCAGAAGACATTACGCAAACTCGCACTTCACTTTTGGAAGCTGGACTTCCAGCTCGCATCATGATCGATTGCAGTCATGGCAATAGCGAAAAGAAGCATGAAAACCAACTGAAGGCGGCTCGCAGCATTTCAGATCAACTTGCTATGGGAGACGAGAATGCCCAGAGCATTATGGGTGTAATGCTGGAAAGCAACTTGGTCGAAGGCCGTCAGAACGTGCCACCCGAAGGCCCTAACTATCTCACGTACGGCCAGTCGATTACTGACGCATGCATGGGTTGGGACATGACTGTAGAGGCGCTGGACATTTTGCGCGCTGGAGTCCAAGCTCGTCGTGCCAAACTTCCATCGGGCCCTAGCGAGCCCGTGAACCCTGATACGATTCAGTCGCTCGACCCACAACCGGGCTACAACGATGGGGTACTGGCTTCACTGAGCAAGTAGAATGTAAAAAGTGACTCAATGCATATGTACAGTCGGAAGCTCATCCGGACTTGTTGTTTCTGAGGCATGACGTTTCGAAAGCGGCTGCTGCTCCAAGGACGATGGACTGCGTGGCAAGCCAAGTTGACTCGTCGGGTATGTATCAACATCGCTCGTTGCTCGAGACTGTGTCGTGGTGACACGGTAAGTTCGATTACTCGGGTTTCGTCCTTTGTAATCCAGGATACCGCCAAAAGGCCTTTGCTGCAACACGCCAGGATCTGATGACATGGAACTGCTTCGTGACGAGCGCGAGAAAGATAAAGGTGTTGTGCTTGATGTAGACATGGATGCACGCCGTAATTCGGTCTCGAGGGTCTCGACGCGCGCATTTCGCTCGTCCAGGCGCTCATGTAAATCCCGCATCGTACTTCGCAACACATCCATCTGCCTTTCAGCCTTCGTAGCCCGATCCGACAGCGCCACATTCTCTGACACCTGTTCCTGTACCGAGTGCTCCAAATGAGCTACAGCTGCCTTGAGCATACTCAACTGTCCCTCAAGTGCATCCACGGTTTTTTCGTACTCGACAATCACAGGCTCTGCCGCCTGCAAGAAGTCGACTGACGACGAATTATGTCGATGCTCTTGCTCGCGTTGCACCAGCTGAAAACTAAGTTGAACATTTTTCTGGCTAAGTGCCGAGCACTTTTCCTGCCAGGCGAGAAGCTCACGCTCGTGCTCAGAGGGCATAAGGTGTGTGGTTCGCTTCGGTGAAGACGCCACAAGCTCCCTGGAACTGTGCACAAGTCCTAGCTCGTGTCGCAGGGAGAGCACCTGCGATTGCAGATACGCGACATTGTCCCAGCCAGGCTCAACTTGATTTCGCTCAACCTTGTTGCGAATGTTACGGGCGCGTTGTGCGTACTGAAGCGTGTTCAAAGTTTCGCCCGCATTACCTTCAGTAGAAGAAATACATGCGATCATAAGAGTGTGTGCGTTACCTCCGAGACTGTCTTGTAAAAGCCGAGTCAGTTTACTGTCTCGATATGGCACATGAATCGGGCGCTTTGACCTTCCTGGATCACTTAAGACGCTGATCACATTACCCAATGCATGCAGGCCAGAATTGATCGCAATTCCTTCGCGAGCGCGGTCGCCGGTGGCAGCAGTGCGCTTCAAGCGCTCTGAGCCGGCCAAATCAACAAAATGCAGCTTACTTGTTGTCGTAACAACGACGGTGTCTTCCACGGGAGCTCGACGTAATGGCGTGCCACGCACAACCGGGCGCGTGGGCGTCTGTGGCCGAGTCGGTGAGCCTGCACGCGAAACGGTTGCACGGACACCTAGCGTGGGCAAACTTGTCTTAGGCGTGCGTGGTGTGGCAAATGCACGTTCTGGACTTGCGCGCCCCAATGAGGATGAGGCACGCTCCGCTTGAGCACCAGGTTTCGCACGATGCTTACGGATTAAAGAAATTGTGAATATGGCATGCGAACGAGAAGACTGTGCATTCATTTCCGTCTCGTGTGTTTGTCGGATAGCCATCCCATCCTGCAATAGCTTTACAACATCCTGTGCGTTGGATACAGATCGCTGAGCAAGGCCCGTCCACACAATATCGCCTGTGCGTGTTTCACGAATTTGAATATTATTTCGCTGTCCATATGCATCAGATAAAAGGTCGATCAGGTCCTCATTGTACAGTTCTAAAAAACTTACACTCACTGTACACTCCTCGCCTTCAGCGTTGATCTCTTCAAGAGATTGAAAAATCTGGTGCGCCGCGCGTGGAATAATTCCCACATGCAAGTCCATATCGACAAAAGGGGTATCGGTGCAAATGCTATTCGTTGCCTCTGACGTTCCCATGGTGTATGATTTCCCGCTGGAAGTTTGTCCATAAGCAAAGATTGTCGTATTGAATCCGTCCATAAAGCGGCGCACAAGGGGCTCCACACTTTCATGGTATAGCTCGGTCTGATTTACATTAAATGCGTGCACTTGATCAAAGTTGAAAGTATACCGTGAATCGCGCATGCCCACCGGCAGAACCGATGGCTCTAGTACCACACTTGTGGTCGAGGTTGCTTCTACCGCAGGTCGCGCGAATCGAGACACCGTCTGCGTGATATCATCCACTGCATCTGGTCGTATACGAACAGCCACCTGCACGGCCGCAAGAGCAGAGTCGCCACTGTCACGTTCTCGCGCCATGCTGTGTTGTAATCGTAGACGTCGCACCCTTCGAGAGACCAACACGACCTAGGAGTAACACACCACGTGGCGCCACGTGAATCTATGGTGTAGGCTGCTTGCGGAGCATGGATCTACGGTGACAGATCGCCCTCTTTTGCTCGTGGGGGCTTATGAATAGTGCCTTGTCTGATCGTCAACGTGACGAGCTGTACGTTTGATACATACTTATCTCAGGCACAAATCCTTGCTCGAATACTTGCATACGTCTGGTTTCCATGAGACCTTCGAAGCATTGAAGCGCGATGCGTCCCTTGCAGCGTACGAGCCTGACGCAAAGGGTAAATATGCCAACCTTTTAGAGAAGAAGTGGCTCAGTACCATCCGTTTGCAGAAAAAGAACATGGATTTATCTGCCAAGGTGTCGGAATTGGAGGCCGAACTGCAGACCGCTCCTAGTGCACGGCGTGGTGCTTCTGTGCAGGATTGGTACCCTCGACCACCGGCCCGTCATGTGCTCTTAGGCCACCGCCAGCCTGTAACTAGTGTAGCGTTTCATCCAAGATTCTCGCTCGTGGCCACGGCTAGTGAGGATTCTACCATCAAGATTTGGGACTGGGAAACAGGTGAACTAGAACAAACGTTGAAGGGCCATACAAAATCCATTCAAGGCATTGCTTTCGACCATTCAGGACAATATATTGCGTCGTGCTCGTCTGACTTGAGTATAAAAATTTGGGACGGTAATAATGATTGGAAAAATGTGCGCACCATACATGGTCATGAACATAGTGTGTCTGGTATTCAGTTTATGCCCGGAGACCAGCATATTATCACGGCCAGTCGCGACAAGACGCTCAAGATATGGGAAGTGACATCCGGATTTTGCTCACGCACGTTATTAGGCCATCATGATTGGGTCCGTGCAGTGGATGTATCATCTGACGGCCGATGGATTGCCAGTGCATCAAGTGATCAAGAGGTGCGCATTTGGGACACTGCGTCTGGTGAATTGCGTCATGAATTGCGTGGCCATGAGCATGTTGTAGAATGCGTCGCATTCGCGCCCTCATCTTCGTACGAGTCTATCCAAAAACTTCTAGGTATGCGATCTCCGGACAAGCCAGAGCCAGGCAGATATCTTGCCTCCGGATCGCGCGATAAGACTGTACGGATCTGGAGCCAACAGGGCCAGTGCCTTCGTACATTGTCAGGCCATGATAACTGGGTACGTGCTGTGGCCTTTTCTCCCAACGGCAAGTTTCTGCTGTCTGTTTCGGATGACAAAACCATGCGTGTGTGGGATTTATCAACAGCTCGTTGCCTCAAAGCTTTTGAATGCCACAATCATTTTGCTACGTGCATGGCTTGGGGCCGCACGCACGTTGACACGTCCTCGTCGGCTTCCCCTGAATCTCACATGCAGCCTGTAAATGTCGTTGCTACAGGCTCTGTGGATCTCGGCGTAAAAATCTGGGCACCCTAATATACTCTCATACATTCCTTTCCATGACATAGATACCCATTTTCTCCCATTGTGCTAATGTGAACGAAAGCACAGGCGCACTGGTCGCAAGTGTCGATGATGTGGAATTATGTGTGCAGGTGCGCGTCACCCAATGCGCGTCTCGCGTCGCAACGTTGAACGACCTTCACCGTGCATTATGGGCACAGATGCAACAGAACGCATAAACGAAACAGCTCCCGAGGTAGATGAGCATGAAAATGCTGAATCTATGAAAGAAAATCTAGAGCTTTCTGCGCGAAATATGAGTGCCACGAATGCTGCTGGCGGCACCTTTGGCTTAGGTCTGGATCAATTTGAACTCCCCAAAGCATCTATCGCTAAAATTGCGCGAACTGATGTACGTATACCAATGGAAGCTTACGAAGATCCCCGAGTTCATGCAATTGCGTAAAGACACTATGACAGCACTTGTGAAGTCAGCCTCCGTATTTGTGAGCTATTTGAGTACGTCGCACGATGTCTAACCCTCAGCCGCCGCTTCGCATGACGTCGCCATTGCTCGCGGAAGCAAAACCATCTCTGCCAATAATGTTATGGATGCCATGCGCGAGCTTGATTTCCCCGCTCCTATGCGTAAGGAGCTTCGCATACAACTCGAAGCGTATCGTGACCTGCAACAAAAGCATGCGGCAGCAAAGGCTGAAGCGGCAGCACAGAGTCGAGAACGCGCTAAAGCCGCCCGTGCTGCCGCATCCGCAGCTTCTGATGCTCCACCAACAGAGATGACAGCCACAGGAGCCGCAACGGATACAATGGATGTTGACCAGGGCAATATGCTCGATGCAAGTCATATCGATGAAACATCTTCCGCACCTATACCTGTTCAACCGAACTCAATGGAAACATAGAAATGTATACGTATATGCTATTTATCCCGGCACTTCGTTCGATGTTATGGGTTCAAGTCCAGTGCGCTTATGTATAAAAGGCGTCCACCGTAATTTTGTGGGATCCACACGCACGTAATTTTTCGCATCGTGTTTTGCTAGGCTTGCGCGTATGTGCTCCGAGTCACACACAATACGATAATCATTTGGAGGGACCTTTTTTTCGTCGGCAAATTTAGAGGCTTCATATTCGGTGGGAAGTCGACCAGTCGATGCTTCATTGTGGAATACCTCCAACATATTGTTGTCTTGAAGGGTATAGAGGACATCATCCATCTTCATGCCTGTGCGAGAACAAATGTCCTCAAGTGAGCATACTGGGTCAGCATCAAGTACACGAAAAACAGCCAAGCGCCAGTAGCTGCGGTATGTTAGGAAACCAAGATCAGAGAGCGGCCTTTCTGGAGAACCCCGGCGCTTTTCTTTCCGTGAAAGCAAGTAACTCATCTCGATAAAAAAATAGCCCCATCCTCGGCGTTGATGAATGGGAAGGGTCATGATGCAGCTAACATTATAGTCCATGGGCGAACGCTTTTCTTTGCTAAAGTACCCGACGAAGTGCGAACCATATGCATCGCTCTCCACAAACACGTAGAACAGAAAAGGTTCAACATCATAGTACAGTGTCTTGTGGTCGAGAAACAATTTGGCAAGCAAGCACAAATTCTGGCAGTAGATTTTATTTTTGCTTCCGTCAACTTCAAATACCGAAATGTTGCCAGCACGATAAATCTCTTGACCTGGAGGAAACTGCATCATGCATTTCATGCGATGTCGCGTCACCATAAATCGACTTTTCATGTACTTGAGGCAGAACTCACACATCCACAAGCGTCCATCAGGCACAAGACTATATTCTTCAGGGAATGGCGCTTGGAACCAAGTGTTAATATCAAAGGCTCCAAACCGGATCATGGATATAGGCAAGGCTTTACCAGTGTGGGCAGCATTGGCGTTAGTGGAAACGGTATCGACGCCAGACACATGCTTTGAATTTGGAAGTTGTTCATTTAAAGAACCACCCAACCAGTTCATAGCCGCGCGTTTACTGCGCTCGAATCGCTCCATATCATCTTTATTTGGTTCATTCATCTTGGTTTCAGCGTCATCACCTTGTAACAGGCCACTAAAAGGCGCATCATCAGCACATGAGGTGGTCTGTGATGCCTTTTCGTTTTCCCCTGCGCTGGATCGTTTTATTCGAATGACTTTTCTGTGGGGAGCAGCCGACTCAATTTTACGCTTTGGTAAAGGTGCGCGAGACTGGGGGGCCGGTGAGGCAGGCACATGTTTTTCCACTGGTTTACACAGGGGACAGAACCACGTACCCTTAGGTAGTTTACTGAGAGCAGGTCGCAGGCAATAGATATGCCAACCCCGATCACATCGATCGCAAAATATAATTTGATCGTCATTCTCCTTGCCATGGCACCGTTCGCATGTCTTGCATTCCATACAGTGCCATTTATACGAGCGTACAATGGCGTATTTTTTGCCTTCTCGATCCCAGTCCATGCATGTTGGATGCCCGCAGCTGTGACACTCACTACACTCGACGAGAGGCTCCGATTGGTTCGTGTGTCGATTCTGCTCCTCCGTGCCTAAACAAAAGGCACAAAGTCGCCATGTTTCCCGCACCTTCTGACGAGCTTGGGCCTTGGAATCTCCTTGACGTTTCTTGCTAGTCGCAGTGTTTTTCATTGCTGTGCAAGGCACATATGAGCCTGAAAGGATTCGCGCTCAATCCCCTGGCAACGCTGTAATGAGCCAGGGTCGCGTCTCGTTGGCGCGTAAGCGGCGCGTCGATATAATGACTAAACATATACAAGCTTGCTACGACTGTACTCAATCTACTGAGATGGTGTGTGCAAGGAACTAGCGCGCGCCAGGTCTTTTGCGAGAAGCTCAGTTTCCATTTGGATTTCGGCCAAGACCTGCCTAGCGGCTGCAGCATGTGACTTGCGTCCACTTCCGAGAGATGTGAGTGCCTTTTCTGTTTGGTGGTTCTTGGACATCCGACGCAGTTCGTCTTCTAGCTTCTTGATGCGTGTTTCGTACTCGGCGCGTGCCATTTTTAGTTGGTTTGAAGACGTCTTCTCGGCCTCTTCCAAGGCAGAACGGGCCTCATCACGTTGCGAAATGGCCTCTTCGATACTAAGACCACCCACCGTGCGCGATAGCACTTCTTGACCTTGTTGCATTCGCGCACGCGTTCGCTCAAGAGAACGCGTGTAGGTAGACAGTTCCTGCAGCTCGTTTTGTACATCGGAAAGCTGACGGTCTGTATACTTTTTGGCCTCTTCCAATACGTGCACATGTTCCACCGTTGTTTTATTTTGCATCGTCTCAAGGCGACGGTTCTCCAATTCCAGGGCATACGCTTTGCTGTGTGCCTTCTTAAGTTCGGCACCTTTGTCAGCAATTTCACGCTGCATCTCTTCCTTTTCCTTCGCGTATTCTTGCCGCAGAGCTGAGAGCTCAGAGCGCACATTGTCGCGCTCAGTCATGATGGTTTTGCTTGTTCGACATTCGGATGCATACGTCTCGTTGACTTGGTCCCGAAGCTGGTTAGTTTCACGCAACTTGTCGCTCATATGTTTGAGCTTTTCGTGCAGCATTGCACATTCTGACTGAGCACTTGCCAGTGCTCCCTGTAGAGCCTCGCGATTTTCTTCCTCGCGCTTGAAATGGGCCTCACGCTCACTTAGGGTGGCCTGCACAGAAATGTGCGCCTCCTGCAGCTGTTGCCGTTCTGCTTCCAACATCGCCAGACGTTCGCTCAATGCATCCGACTTGCTAAGCTGATGTCGCGCAAGTTCCAAGTCTGTTCGAACACCATGCAATTCGGCCTCATGCTTAGCCGCCAAGTCTTCGATATGCCGTTCAGCGTGTTGAACGTGCTCGTCTAGAGAAACACGGGCTTGATCCAGCATCGTTTCCAGCGATGAAACGCGATCAACTGCCTCACTATGCTCACGTTCAAGCACAGCACGCGACGACAGTTGCTTGTTCAATTGTTCACAAACACTTGCAAGCTCAGCTTGAATATCCATTTCGCGTTGTGCTCCTTCGTCCATCTGCCGCTGTAGATCATTCGCCTCACGAGACCATCCCTCGCGCTCAGCTTGGATATCATTAAGCTCTGCTTCTGCTTCTGCCAGGCGTTGCTTTGTACCGTTGAGAGTGTCTTGTGTAGATGCATGGCTCGTACGTTCGTCATCTAACTGTTCTTGAAGCATATCACATCGCTTTTTCAGCCTGCTCTCAAGTTCGACTAAACGCGCCTTTTCTTGTTCGTCACGCAAAGCTCGCTCACGAGCGACAGCCATTTCCATTTCGTGCCGCTTGATTTCGTCATCATCGTGCGATGCGGCAAGCAGAGGCAGGAGACGCATGTACAATCGCCACCAAGCATTTGACTCGAGTTTCTTGTATTCTCGAGCACTCTCTTGAAGCACTTGCTTAGCAGCGCGTTGACGAAGTCTTTTACGAACGATGCGCCGCGTTCCATATCCGTGACATGATGCTTGAAAACGCGTGAATACATCATGCAGATACGCATCGCGCTGCTCTTCCAGCTCAGCAAGCACACCAGCCTTGAAAAAGATTTTGGTCAAACCAATCTTGTAACATGCAGGATCAAGACCAATAGACTCGGCAATATAGCCCGACTGTACACGGCCATCCATAGATTGCTTTCCATATGCGCTCGAAGCAAGGAGTGCATATCTACTCACAAATTCAGTGAACGGCAATCGATTCGGAAAGCCAAGTCGCGCAATACGAATACCCTCCAGCACACCATTGCACCGCAGCTGATCGAGGACCAATGGAAGTTCCATGCGACCTGGTCGCTTTTCAGTGTTAGGTACAATGCAGCGGACGAAGTGAGGCTGTGTTGAGTCCAACTGGGCCATCAGCGAAACGAGCTGTTCCTTGTGCCGCTGGCCAACAGTACGGAAAGTGCCACGCCGACTCTTGGGGGCACCACCACTGCTCTCTTCGGCCATTCCCGCAAAAAGAGACGAGATGAAGGGCTGTGCAGAAGTCGCTAGCACACGTGCAACATGGTCATTGAGCGGGTCGCGATTCTTATCGAGCCAGTTATCGGTGCTGTACTCCACGTTGGCTGCGTAGTGGCGCACAATGAATCGCCTGACCTGACGTGATGGCAGAAACTTGGATGAAGCAGCATCAGGCCCAGACTTGGGCGGTGACCATGTGCTTGTAAGCTTCTCTGTAAATGTATCGTCGCTAGCGCGAGGCATGATGCACTCTTCGTCCAGAGCTGCTAAAATACCGATAGGTGACGTCGACTCGATAAGGTGAATGGTTGGTTGCAGGTCTAGACCAAAATTCATATAATCCCACTGAATCATCTCACGCGCGTATTCTTGCTGTTCTAGCATAAACATGTGGTGATTGAAAAATTGTTGAAGCTTTTCATTCGTGTAGTTGATGCAAAGCTGTTCGAAAGAGTTGGTATCAAAGATCTCGAAACCTGCAATATCCAGCACACCAATAAACCGCGACTTGCTAGTGGGGCGATCCAACACTTGGTTGATCCTATCCACCAGCCACCCAAATGTTTTCTCATACATGGTCTTGCAAAGTGCAGCGACCTCTTCTGTGACTTGCTTCTTGGTACGCTGCTGCGACACAGCCTCGCGGCCGGCACGCACCGTGGGCCGAACAAGGGCTGTATTTAACTGAGCCGCATCAACGCCCATCAGCTCACTCACCAACGAGAGCTGATCCGAATTCGTGATGCGAGCCTGACCGGAACGATCTTCTGTTAGTTCAATGTTACCAAGGTGTAAAATCAAGGCGATAACACGGAAAAGATCATGTTCTTCAGCCATAGTAAAGCCCATGGTGCGCAGAGCATCTAGCAAACCAGAAAATTCGATGCTGTCATCAATACCTTCCACATCCTTGCGGGTATTCGCAAGGTACGCATAATGTTCAGGAAAACAGCTTAGCTTTAAGCTTTGCAACAGTGTCTGGTCACGACTGCGGAGAAGCTGATAAAATATGTGGAAGTTGCGCTCGTTTGCGTTGCGACTGTGAACTCGGCTTTTTTCCAAGAGGTACCATTCGATGTTGCCTCCAGCAATTGTGCCAGTCGCAGAAAACTCAATCTTGATAAATTTGCCGAAACGGCTCGAGTTGTTGTTCCGCACAGTTTGCGCATTTCCAAATGACTCCAAGATTGGGTTTGCCTGGAGGATTTGGCGCTCTAGTAATCCCAGCGGTTCACCCGCATGCCAAGGTCCAGCTGCATCGGCGTCCATCGCTGTGGCTGCAAGGTACTGGATGACGCGTTTGGTGTTCTCGGTCTTGCCGGCACCTGACTCACCCGTGATCAAGAGAGACTGGTTCGAGTGTCCGTTTAGCATATTCTGCATAGCACCATCAGCCACCGCAAAGATATGCGGTGGATTTTCTTCGCGGCGCTTGTTTTTGTACATCTCAATAATGTGCTCAGTATAGATGGGCAACGCATGGTACGGGTTCACAGCCACCAAGAACAAGCCACTGTACGTATATATCAAATTACTAAAGTAGCGCTGGCGCAGATTGTGCACGACACTAGCTTCATTCAGGTGCGTTAGATCCGCAATGTCTGCGGCTTTATCAAACTTTGGAGGATTCATCTCGCTCAGAGATGCGGTGGGCACCGTGACAGTATTTCCCGTGGCAAGACAACATAGGCTCTGGTCGTCTTTTTCTTGGACAACGTACGCAGCAATATAGCCATGTACCTTGTCTGGCACCCAGACATCTTTCCTGTCCGGGTCAGACGGAAAGATGCCCATATTTTGGCTCATGTCGACAAACGAATATGGTCGGTTTGACGGTCTTGTGTTGTTCCCAACGCGCCAGCCAGCCAGGCGCGCGCCAGGTCAGGCGTATTATTTGTGCCAGCCTCACTTGACCAATCAGCGCGCGCGTACGTTACATCTCCACATCTCCACACGATTTCGACCAGGGTGTCATCATCCTAACCTGTTGTTCATTGCCTTGGTGGCGTCTAGACCAAATAGCATGCCTTTGCATCTTGCACAACACAAGAGCTATCATCCATACAGACGCGAAAATATAGATCGCGTAAAGAAAGATGAAGAAGTGGCATATAAAGCTGATGTGGATGAAAAAGAGCGTGTAGCTGCACGAAATCGCCATGACCGCATTATACAGCTACGGCGGCAGCGCGACGGTGCCACTGGGAGACAGGACCCCATCAATACATTATCAGATTATGAACATATTGATCGCTATTTTGAAGCTGAGACGCTACTCAAGCCATCCCAATATTCATCAGGTTCATCGATCAAACTAGAGCTTCAGCCCTGGTACACGCAAGCGGACAGAAAAAATGGTCTTGATCAGAAGAAGAGTGAACACGAAATTGAGCGAGCAAAGCTTAGAGATGAAGAGCGCAAGCGGAGGGAAGATCCTCTCGAACTTATACGTGAGTACACGCAGAGACCTTCAACTCCGCCTGTACGCGATGCGAAGCAAGTCGAACCTACCGCTTCGCATGCTAAGCAGCGTTCTTTTTTTCGGAAAGGGACCCGTGCAAAGCGCGATGCACGGGTCCGATGCCCAGAACGTCACTTCTGATCGTGTGTTAAAGCGCAGATACCAGCAAGAGTCGATGTATGTCGAGCTCTTTCAAGACATGCTTCGAGCTGTGTTGGAAAAGGAGAGCCATCTATTTACAGCAAGTGAACATGCCTGCTTTTCGTTTTTCTTTCAATTACATTACGATGCGCGCTACTTGTTTGTTCGGCTTTTGCAACGCAAGAAGGGACAATGGTATCGCCTGGACAAATTGGAGTACAATGATGTGGAAGATCTTTCCAGTGCTGCTCGCGCACTATCTCAGCCATTCGCTGCATCTAGTCTACTCGAACCGTATCGTTTTTCGATGATGGATGGCGACATAAAGGACAATATTTTGTGGCGCCTTGAACTTCTGACCGTCGACGAGCTCAAACTTCTAGCCAAGCGTCTTGGCAAAAAAAGTTCGGGCACCCGTGACACGTTGCTGAAGAACCTCACAGCCAAGCCAACAAATGCTGTGCTATTTTCCCAGCAGCATAAATTATCTATGAACATGCAACCATCTCACGATCGACTTCTTTCGTACATGGCCGACATTATGCATGGTGGCTGCATCTGTTTGGATTCCACTGTCTACGCTCTCATGGAGCGGCTTGCATTCGTGTACTATCGCGGAAAGCCAGTATTGGGCTCGTTGCTGACCTCTGCCGTGCTTTCTCGCACTGGAAAATATACTTTTCCGACGTATGTGTACATGCGAGACTCAAGTATGTTTCCTGACCGTGATTGTCTTCTTCGTTACGAAGAAGCTACGCAGTTGGTCGAGCACATGGACGCTTTTGTGGAAGGTATGAAGTCGAGTCTTGATTCTGCTCGTGCGTGTCTCCCTCTTCTAGACACATGTGAACCTGCATGGCGTGAAGCTACCCACGAAATGCGTTCCGTATACCCTGTTTGTGTTCCGCGCGATCGATGTCATCTTCTGCGGTTCCATTATGGTTGGGCGTTGACACGCGTCCTGTTCAAAGGCTGTGAATGTTTGGCGCGGCTAGGTATGCATGATCGAGAATCTCATATCTTGAAACAACTTTTATCCCAGCGCTACTTTTGGCGCGGGCGTCGAGGGTCTTGGTACGAGCGACTTTCCATTCTGATTGCTCGGCACGATTCCAAACAGCACGCTTTGGTGATATGCCAAGAGGCACTGCACGACCCAGACACACATGTAACATATACATTCAGTCTCCAGCGACGCATTGCTCGACTGGAATCGCAGCTCAAAATACCCAAATCGGCACGTCAGACGTTCGTTTTAGCTCATCGCGAGCCTCGAGTTGTTGAATTCGAGGGCGTACGTGTGAATGGGCGCCTAGTTCAGCCTCGTAATATGCTACGACAAACCGTGCTGACGTTCGATGCACGTATACCCAAGCCGACGACATCGAAGGAACGCAAATCTGGCGGACGCACGCAATGGCAAAGTACCTGTGGGACATCATGTACCGTGGAACAGTATTGCTTAGAACAGTACGCACTACAAGGATATCGTGGGTATCACTGTGAAGGAGGCATTTTACTGTTTGTGTTTGTACTGCTCATGTGGGACGTTCTCTTTCTTTCTGTTCCGGGTGCATTCGAGACACCGTATCAGCGCGCACCAATGGACTTGGGCACAGATATATTTTTGGAAGCACGAAAAGAGGCCATCGAGGCACAACTCCATCGAATACAAGAAACAGGTGGGTGTGATATAATACATCGGGTGGATGCACGTGAGCGTCCCAAACGAACGCATGCCATCGGTTGCCGATGGGACGAATTTCCTATCCATGACGTGATGGAAGTAGCCGAGTGCATCGGAGGTACTGCATTAGCAGCACTGTGTCGCATACTGTGTGAAAATGGTGCCAGTACGACTGGGTTTCCTGATCTTACCCTTTGGCGGTATCAGGACCGACAAGTGCGCTTTGTGGAGGTCAAGAGCCCGAAAGATCGATTGAATGAACCTCAAAAAGTGTGGATGGATGCGCTTTTGTCCGCTGGTGTGGCCGTGGACCTTGCCAAGGTGCGAATTACTTCGAATGAAGCCCAAGCGACTTGAGGATCTTGTGTTCACGATAAGCGAGAACCGTAACGACACAGACGACACAGAAGAAGTTTCCATACATACCAGCAATAGAGATCAGTTCTGTAGGATGAACCCATCCAACGTGACCATCCAAAGTACACGATATAAACACAGTCATGATCGCAATACCATGTAGGATCATAGACGGCGAGATAATCCAGAGCCATGAATGAACTGGACCATAAAAGTCAGAGCGCGTCGCACGCAACGACGTTAGCATTGAGGCCGTCATATGGCCAGTTGTACCGGCAATCTGGCGTTGTACCAATGTCACAATAGGCGCAAGGAGACCATGGGATCCACCAGCATATGTATCGTGCAAGAAACCGATACATTCAACGGTAGCCATCCCGAGCGATCCAGCCAAGGCAAAGTCAATGTACGCGCTTTCGCGCTTCCACTTGTGCTTTTGCTCGAGGTACCGGGCATAAGCCACAGGCAAGTATTTTAAAATCTCTTCAAAGCCACCAGCCATAACGAAAGAAAACAAGACAATAAGAAGCCAGTTTTTCCAAGTACCAGCAAGCTCAGCTCGGCGCTCACGTTCTTCGACTGTCATGCCATCAACCGTTCCACGTAAAAACTCGGTCCAATACTCTGCCGCATGTGGTCCCATGACTAACGACACAACAATCAGGTAGGCCAAAAGCTGAGCTAGACCGAGTAAGGTAGTTCCAAAAATACTGACGGAAAAGTATATCCACACCATCGTCTCGAGCTGACCACGCCGTTCCGGCTTTGCATGATTCGCACAAGCCCATGCACCGTACATGCACAATGTGGGGAGAAACACCAATGGGGCCAATATCGCCGCCTCAGTTGCAGTATTGTACAGCCACCAGCATACTAGGCAAGGACATACAACCACCGCAAGCCGGGCGGATATGGACAAAGATGCGTTGGCTGCCGGCGTGATCCCCGACATGACCACGTAGCATCGGTATGCGGAGTAGCCACGCGTCCACGATAAGCCTGAGTCTCTCGGCCGAATGGGCATCGACCACGGTCGTGTTCCTGCGTCGCATGGCATGATGGAATGCTAGCCTGCTGTATTGGGTGTCTAATGATACAAAGTGGAATTATATATTCACAAATTCACTAGGTGATTACATGCCAGAGTACTCGTATGCTCGAATCAGCGCTCTTGTTCAAGCAGTCTGCATGTACAAGCCAGGCGCTCTGTGCTCATTGAGGCCAGGCTCAACGGAGCGGTACAAGTCCATATCCACAGAACCGATAAAATGCTCATCGCCAAAACCGCCTACATAGCGAATTTTTGCAGGAGAGAAACGCACCCATTTGGCAATGTGAGGACTCTGTGGAGAGCCAGGCACCCATGCAGCTGCGTCAGGGTGATGAGCGACAAAGCAATTGCTTAGAGCGTCGATGCTTTCCGAGTTTGTCACCAGATGCATATGACCATACATGGTCATACGCCCTTTGGATGCCATGCCGCGACGCCATTTTGGTCTGTATTCAGGCCAATGTAAGCGTCCTGCAGGCGACATGTGACCATGTCGCACATCGACTGTGTTCATGTCAGGGCTCGACGCAACAGCCAGCGTCGCCGTAGTATTGGGTCTTAAAGCCAAGCGCCACTGTTCTGATGCTGGAAGTGCCAAGAGCAAAAGATCGCCAGGGTTAGAGGTACTCTTGTCATTTGAGTCAAAGCATGGTGCAAAGTACTCGTACGCCACCAAGGCAGTTGCGTCATTCTTCACTGTTCCCAACGCACCCACGAAATATGTGGTGTCATCAAGCAATAATGTACGCGCCTGGAGCGCAACTTGTTCTTTGTTTTCCGTACAAATTGCACGAATAGCCACACTTAGCGCCCAAACGAAGAGTCGTACCTGCATCGAGGTTAGGGTAGTGCGAATATGTGGCACATTTTGGGCTCGAGAAATTCTTCCGCATCTTATCCCCACAGTCCACCAGGGCCCAACACGTGAAATGGATCAGGGTCGTGCGTCACCCATCCCCGCTTTGCCGGACCCTAGCACAGCGGCACCTAACATTGACCCGGAATTAGGCTTCACAGCACAGGATCTCATTGATCATCAGGAGCGTCTGGAAGCTCAGGCGAATGAAGCCTTTCCGTACCACGTCGACGTATGCACACATACTCGTGGATACGTACGCCAGTTAATATACGCATGCAAAACGTGTGGCGGCGGCGGTGTTTGCGTGGGCTGCAGCGTATCGTGTCATTCGGATCATGACCTTGTGGAATTGTTCCATCGCAGGCACTTTCGTTGTGATTGCGGGACTCCAAACCTTTATCGCCACAGGCCCATGACACCCTATAAACAAAAGACGGGGTATCCAGAAGGAGCTAAGCCATGCAGCTTACGTCTTCATGACTCTAATAAAGGCTGGGACATTCCCAATGATGAAAATGTGTATACAAAGAATTTTGATGGCCAATTTTGTGTTTGCCAACGTGGTCAACATTATGATCCGGAGACAGAAAAAGAGGATATGTTTCAATGTCTTGTATGCGAAGAATGGCTACATGAATCATGTACGAGCTTGTACCCCAAAGGTGCTACTAAGCCCCTTATCTCCCAAGATGACTTCGATACCATGATATGCAATGCTTGCGTACGAAAAGAAAAAACTGCTTTGCTACAAGCCTACCTTGGTCAGCCGGGCTGGCTCGTGGTTCTTCCCAATGAGAACGGTTGGGAAGTGGTAGGATCATCACCAGATCTCGAAATCTTAGCATCAAGAAAACGTGCTCGCCTAGACTCCGATACATGTCAACAACCAACGCCATTAGTGGATCCTCATGCCCACGCCCATCGCATGGATGTGTATTTATCTTCACAATTTCGTCAAGCACTCTGTCGATGTGCAGGGTGCACCCAAAAGTGGCAAAAAATATACCCGTTTGTTTTTGAGGAGGAAGAGACCTATGAGCCTTCAGAACCGGAAGAGACTGACGATACGAATTCTAACGCGTCCACTTCATCCAGTTATGACCGTGCCGTCGCTGCGCTCTCACATTTACCACGAATGCAAATGATTGAGTCGCTGCATGCCTACCAAAACTTGCGAGATGCGCTATTTGACCATCTCCGGCCATATGCGGAAAATCATGAACTCGTGAGTGAAGAAACAGTTCGTGCTTTTTTCGAACAGCATTTAGCCAGTCGACGGGAGAGAACGAAACGCTAATCGATAAGGTATTTGCGCTTGAAGAAGCCATGAAGGTGATACACTTGCCATATCCCGAGGCCAATTAGCGAAAAGATCATGATCCAGGAAAATCCATGCACCCGCTTCAATGTAGAGGCTTGTGTATCGGCCATGCGCATTTCACGCAACTTGAGAAATTCCATTTCCTCGAGTATCTCATCAGCAATTAACGCCAGCTTGCGAAGCTCCGTCTCCATACCTGACAAGGATTCTTGATTAGAAATAGCATTGTAGTCTACTGCATCGCCACCTAGATGCACATCGAGATCAATATCCGATACCAGGTCGTCGTTGCCGTAGTTGGAAAGACACACGCCCAAATCGGCGTTGTGATGGGTATTGATGGCAAGTCGTGTCTCACCCTTGAGGCCCTTTTTGTTTAAATACACATTGTGGTGCGTTCTGTCAACGATTCGCACCTCGACGTTCTGTTGGTCGGCAGTCTTGGAGACACGCGGCACGACGTTGACAGAAATAATACCTAGCGTATCTGCCAGGGCATAGTTCCATATACAGAGAGGCTTCGGGTGCTTACTAGCAGGCAGTTCAAACTTGACGGCATAGGCTACTTGAAACAGAGCAACGAGGCACACCGCCAGGGACGCGACGAAGGAAGTCCTCCGCCACATTTTGTCGTGCGTATGTGTGTATTGTGTTGAAGGCTGTTGCCCGACAGCCACTTCATGTTGCTGACTAATCCAAGTTCAGGCAGGCAAAGTTTCTTCGTCGATCGCCTCTCTCTATTACCTTGCAACGACGACCAACAAGCCGACATGCATTTGATGTACACACTTGGTCCGGTACGTATAATTGACCCGACTAACATGTTCAGGATGGAAAGCGCCAATACACTTTAAAAAAGGTGACAGAAAGTGGTGTTATGACCCGCTCCGCTCATCCTGCTCGTTTCTCGCCGGATGACAAATTTTCGCGGCACCGCATCACAATCAAGAAGCGATTCGGTCTTTTGCCTTCGCAGCCTGCGCGTGCGGCATAAATACATCTGCATTCAAATTTGTATTTATATAACGGCTACATGTGTAGCAGACATTAGCAAGAGAAACTGTGTATGTTTACCACCACCTTGTGGATTTCCGACGAGATTCTTTAGACGGTGTCGACATAGAAATAACAGCTGGTGGCACATTTGGAGGTTGCGGCAGGTTAAAAATAGCTTTGGTAGCAGGTCCCTCCATCAGACCGGCCGCACGCAGTGGTGGCTGTGCGCTTGGACCACTGAGCACGCGTTTGTCTGGGTGAGAGCGGCGCGTCGACCGAGAAATCAGTGGCACGGGGGGCGTAGCGTGAACGGTGGAGTGGCGAGTGAGTGGTGCATGATGCATAGAACGAGAAATAATTGAGACATGCGATGAGGAATCGTTGTTCGAATGTGAGTGAGACAAGATAGACTTAGGCCTCATCGGAGTCAGGCTGCTGTTAAAGGATGTAACAGTATTGCCCGCTTCAAGAGGGATGGAGACCTTTGCGCCAGGCGCGTTTGCTGAGCCCATTACTGGCGAATCAGTAGATTGGAGCAAATATCCCAGTGCCGTGCACCAAATTCGGTGTCGCACCTTGGAGGGCGCCGTGAATTTAACTTCACGGTGTCCTGACTGAATCACAATCGTCTGGTAGTACAGACCCGACGGGTTCATGTTGTAGTCGTCCATCAGAGCGACCTGATCAATAAACGCATTCTTGGACCGCGCAACGTGCCCCGCAGTCGACGCTTGAGGCTCCTCGGAGGTCCAGTGTATAGTGCGATTAAATGGATTGATGAAAAAGAAACGCTTGTGTCGTCGCTCAGCGCCAAACATGCTCGTCGCATACTTGTAAAGCCATTCACCACGCATGCACTGGATGATAGCATCAGCCACCTCCGGATCAATATTGCTCATATGTCCCGGCAACGCAACGGGAGCAGCCGCTGTACCGACCCAAGCGGGAACCTCCCCGACCGCATGGTCGTCATCGACTTCCGAAACGGTTCTCTGGTCACCTCGAGAGCTTATAGGCGACGCATAGTGACTCGTAGCCACGGATGGGGACCGCGTAAGTGGGGTTTGAGAGCCAGCGGTCCAAGTCAGTGGTGGCGCCGCGCGTGTTTCACGCAGCTGAGCCGTCAAGTCGGATACCTGCTGCATGAGACGCTCACGTTCAGCACGGGATACGACAAGCTCCGCTAGAGGCTCTTCCATATCACGTTCCTTGGCACGCAGCGCAGCAGCCATTTCAGCATTTTTCAGAGAAAGTTGCTTGCGCAGCTCAGCAGAAAGTGCCTCGTAGTGCTGCAGGCGAGACGCTTGCATTTCAGACGCTTGCTCAGCCCGTAACGTATCGTCGCCATCTTGTTCTCGAGCGGCGAGCTGTTGTTGGTGCTCTTCAAGCGATGCCTGAGCTTGTTCCGCTGCAGCACGATATTCAGCAGCTTCCGAGCGCATAGAAGTGAGTGCATTTTGCGCCTCGGCGACTTTGCTTGTCAAGATATGCAAACGAGACTCGGCGTCCTGCAAGGCCTTGTGATGCGTCGCATGTTCGGAATAGACTGAAGCGAGCGCGTGTTCATGCGATGCACGCATATCATTCAACTCAATTGCATGAGCGTTACGAGCATCGTGAAGAGCCCGTTCGAGATCAGCGGCATGTTTCGTGGCCATCATTTCGATGGCTTTGGCATGGTCTCGGGTAAGTGATGCCAATGCAGACTCATGCTCCGCTTTTGTGTCCGCGTGCTTCGCTAGCGAATTCTCTAAAGCTGAAGCATGCTGCTCTTTTAGGGCGCTCAGCTTCTGCTCATACTCCCCAGTCAAGCTTTCCAGCGCCGCCGAATGTTCCTTGTCAGCAGCATCTCGCCGCGATTGTAGCAAGTTGATGGTACTTTCTGCCGAACTAAGTCGCTCATTCTGAGCAGCGGCAATCCGGGACTCGTGCTTGACAATAAGGCTTGTTACCGCGCTCTTATGTTCCTTTTGCAGTGCATCCATTGCCTTTCGTTGCTCAGTGGTATACTGGTCGCGTTCAGTGTCCAGCGTGCGCTGCAGGGCTTGGATATCATTTTCGTGCTTGCGGCGAAGTTCATCAAGCTCTGTAGCATGTGCCTGAGCCTGTCTCTGGTACTCAGTTTGTGCTTCATTCAGCTGAGATTGAATACTGATAAGAAGCGCTTCTTTTTCTGACTGTGTTTGCCTTAGTGCCTCAAGTTCTCTAGCGTGCTCGTCACGACGACCTTCCGCAAGCGAAACACTGTTCTTTAGGGCCTCCAAATCTTTATTGTGCTGCAAACGAATGGCTTCCAAGGCACTTGTTTGCTCAGCAGCCATATGCTGCTTCAATGTGTCCAGCTCCTGCGCATGTGTAGTACGGAGTGCCTCGAATGCTTGAGCGGCTGTGGTTTGCTCGCTCGTGGCAGTTTGCTGAAGAGCCTCGAGGTCCTTGGCATGCTTAGACTGCAGCTCGGCAGATATTGTCTCCTTCAGTTCTTCTAGCTCTGCTGCGTGTGCAGTTCGTAGAGCTTCCTGATCACGGGCATAGTTAGCAGCCATACTTTGCTGTAATGCCTTAAGAGCTTCAGCATGTTCGGTTTGCAACTGCCCCATTGACTTATTAGCCCTTTCATTTTGTTCTGTAAGCTGCTCTCGAAGGGCTTGGACTTGCTCATCATGTTTCTTTGTGAGAGATGCCACTTCAGCAGCATATTTGGCTTTTGTCTCGCGTTCAAATTCATTATGTTGACTTTCCTGTTCAGAGCGAAGCTTCTCTAGTTTCTCAGCGCCCTGTGTCATTTCATCCATCAAGCTCTGCTTAAGGGCCTGAATTTCTTTGACATGTTCGGCACGCAGCTGCTCAGTAGCCTCACCAGCTTTGGCCTTCTCGTCCGCAACTTTCTTTTGGTACGTCTCAAGCTCCTTTTCATGCTTGTTACGGAGGGTTTCCATGGCGATAGCCTGTCCTTGCTCCAATTGTTGCTTGAGAGTTTCAAGTTCTTTCGCGTGTCTTGCACTGAGAGCCTCTGAAGCCTCAATACTCTTGGACGCTTCATCGGCTGCATTCTGCTGGAGGCTTTTTATTTCCATAGCATGCTCGGCACGAAGCTTTTCCGCAGCTTCAGCAGCCTTGGATGCTTCATTGGCCAGCTTTGTCTTTAAAGACTCCAGCTCATCCGCATGATTCGCGCGAAGTTCTTCCAAGGCCTTCGCGTTCTGCGTAGCTTCGTTGTGTGCAGACCTCTTTAATGCATCAAGTTCCTTCATGTGACTAGCGCGGAGATTTTCTGCAGCCTTTGCGGCTTCAGTTTTGGCATTTTCTGCGCACATTTGAAGAGCTTCTGCAGCCCTAGATTGCTCTTCAACCAAGCGCTGTTCTAGTGCCTTGGTCTCATCGGAATGCCTAGCGCGAAGACTTTCCTCTGCTTTCGATGCGCGCGAATTCTCATCGGCCAATTGCTTTTGTAGCTTCTCGAGCTCCTTAGCGTGCCCAGCGCGAACTGCTTCTGTTGCCTTGGCCTGTTCCTCCGCGACACTTTGCCTAAGCGTTTCGAGCTCCAAAGCATGTTTGGCATGCAGGTCATTCATAGACTGGTCGTATTCGTCTTTGATGCGTTTCTCGAGTGACGCAAGGGCATCATTATGAGTGGCAATGGATTGACTCAATTCTTTGGCATGAGCTTGTTTCAATGCGTCAAGAACCTTGGCATGCTCGTTAATAAGAGTTTGTCGGTCAGAATCGAGGACTTTAATATGTTCACTGCGCTGAGCAGAGAGTCTGGACTCATGCGACTGTGTCAATTCCTCGATGCGCTTGGCGTGCTCATTTAATAGAGTCTGCTTCTCTTTCTCGAGAGCTTGGATAGCAGCCTGGTACTCGTCAGTCTTGGTCTGCAGCATATCCATAGATTTTTGCCATGCATCCTTCTCATTAAGGTGATCTGCGTCCTTGGATGAAAGAGCGATTCTATGCTTCTCCATAAGCTCCTCAATAGTTTGAGAGTGCTGGTCATTTAAAGTTTGTAGTGATTTGACTGCTTGAGCGTGCTCGGCCACCTTGTCCGAGAGTTCTTTCTTTAGCTTATCAAGAATCGAGCCATATGTCTTGTTGCGTGCAGAACGATCCTCAGTGAATTCATTGCGTTGCTTTTCAAGCTCTGCGGCATGCCCCTTAGAAAGCAATTCAAATGCCCTGGTGCGCTCAGCCATTTTGGATTCCACCTCCTTCGTATGCAAAGCTTCCTTTTGTTCAAGTTCAGCTTGATGTTTCTCAACAAGCTCCTGAAGTCCCTTAGCATGACTTGCTTTCAGGCTTTCAATTATCTTTTCATGCTCAGAAATCTTGGCCTTGAGCTCGGAAGCATGCGCATCATGCATCATGGCCATTTGCTCTTCGTGCATCAAGAGTGCCTTGTTCGCGTCAGATAATTCTGTTTCATGCTGGGTCACGAGATCCTTGTAGGATTGAGCATGTTCATCCTTGAGCTTGGCTATCGCCTCGTCATGTGCTTTGGCACGCGTCGAAAGAGCTGACGCGTGCTCCTCCTGCACTTGTTTTAAGATACTTTCATGAGCCGCGAGAGTCTCAGCGTGCTCTTTTTTGAGTTTGGAAAGTTGCCGCTCTGCCTCGACTTTTTGCTCTGACAGGTCCGTGGCATGCGAGGCTTTCAGCGCTGCCAGAGCTGCCTCATGGCGTGCAGCAGCATCTTTGTGCTCCTCTGACAGCTTATTCAACGCAGCTTCATGATCCGCTGTCCGTGCATCAAGATCCTTGATGTGTTGCAGCTTTAATGCTTCGACCGCCGCGGCATGAGTGTTTTGCTGCAAGCTAATTTGTTCAGCTTGAGCCTGTTTCAAATCTTGGATGGCCTTAGTATGGTTGGCTTCCAAGGAGGACAATGCCTTGGAACGAGACGCCTCAAATTCGAGTAGCTCATCCTTGTGTTTAGAACGAAGCTGATCCAGCTCAGATGCATGAGCCGAGCGTATTTGCTCCAATGTCGCTGACGATTCCGTCGACTTGTCATCGAGCGCTTTTTCGTGAGCAGTGGACAGCGAAGAAATTGCATGACTATGCTTGGCATGGACTTCATCCAACTCTGCTTTATGGTCATTAGCAAGCCGTTCGATCTCAGCCTGGAATTGGGCACGAGCTTCCTTCAACTCTGCTTCGAGAGGATGCGTATCCGTCATGGTGTCGACATCAAGCATGTCTGACTTGACATGATAACCACCCACGTCAAGTTCCATGTCCAGGCCGCCATTGGACGTCGGTAATTTTCTCATGCTCTCAGAACGCGGCAGCGAAGAGCCACTTAGCAAGTTGGCAAGTGATGGATCCAGCGATGGCTCCTTGATCACCACACTATCGTCGCCTGTAGATGTGTCCACCCACTCAGATGCGGGCGCACCTGACGCCATTGCGTGCACGGATGCACCATGGGACAACACACGACGCGAATCACTGGGATAAAAGCGACGCTTCTGGGGCGACTCGGGTTTTTCATCTAAAGACACCCAAGCACCGTCGTCGTCTGCTTCATCATCACTAGGGTCGTCTTGCGGCACGGTAACACCAGCGTTGGACAGCAGCCTCCGAAGTTCTGACACTTGTTCACGCAGCTTACGCTGCTGCTGCGTATCACGGCCAAGTCGCTTGATCGCCACGCTCAGCTTAGCACGCAATTCATCTGCTTCCGGATTGCTGGGCAGGGACATAAGTGCATCTGCAGCACGATCACTGGCCCCTTCCTCCATGATTGAGGCATGTTCCAATGCCCTGGGCGCTTCATGCACAATTTCTCTTATGTGATCCACACCATCAGACGATGCCAGAGGCCTCGGAACATGAGGGGTAGAGTCCGACTGGAGCTTCTTGAGCTGTCCGTGCAGATCAGAGATATTGCGGCGAAAACCAGCACGTTCACGACGTCCTTGAGCATCTTCCGTCTCCCGTTGCTTACGCAGCTTGCTCAAAGCTTCTTCATTTTCCTGGAACTGAGCACGCTGCTGCTCTAATGACTCTCGCAGATTTTCGAGTTCTTTGGACAAGCGCTGTCGATCCATTTCTGTCTTAGTCTGAGCAGATGACCGATTAGCGAGCTTCTCTTCTAGCTGTTGCTGCATCACATACAGGTCCCAGTTCTCTTGCTTAAAGATATCATGCTTCCGCTCCAGCTCAAGCACACGTGCCTTCATAGCCTCGAAATGTTTTTCCGCATCTACCTTCCCCTGGCGCATACGCTCCAGCTCATCACGAGATTGAAACGATGGACTTGGAGAGAATCCAAACTGCAATTGACGCGTGATATTGCTGTGGCGCGGGCCGCTGATCGATAGGGCGACGCTAATCTCCTGGAAGAGCCGATCGCGCTGCTCTTGGAGATCCTGCAGTTCTGCTTGCACGCGTTCCGCAATTTCCATGGATTGATCACCTTTATTTGGATCATTGAGCTCCTCGAGCAGGGCCTCGAGCATGCGCTGGTGCTCCAAGAGACCCTGCCCGAGGAGACCAGCGGCATACGTCTGCTCTTTCACAGCGTCAATGCCTGCCTCAATCTCACGGATAGGCGTCGACATGAAACTGAAACTCCGCTCTGTGGCGAAGCTTGGCGATCGTGAAACACTGTGTTGCGGTGACGTTCTCAAAAGTTTCCCTGCCACTCGGGCGTGACGTAACTATTGGACCTGATGTTGCTCTCCCATGTGGCGCGTGTTCCATCGGACGTGTTGCTATGTCATTTCGGCCGAAGCATGCTATAGGCGCAGGATCACTGCGCGTCCACATCTTGGGTACCGGTGTAGGCAGGGAGGATCTGGCAGGCGCCGTGCCAATCAAGACGGCCGTGGCACAGGTTGGTGATGACGTCAAGCACCTCGTCGATGGAGCCAATGCGTTGAGATGTCGTGTCGCGCTCACGCAGCGTAATTGTGCCTTTGCTGACAGACGCAAAGTCAATCGTGCAGGCGAATGGCGTTCCAAGCTCGTCATTACGTGCGTATCGACGACCAATCGTCGCACTGCTGTCGTCAATGCGCGAAGCAATGCCGTAAGAGCGCAGCTTCTTGCTAATATCGCGAGCAATAGGCGAAAGCTGCTCATTGGAACTGATGGGCACAATCAGCACTTTGAACGGAGCCACGAGCGGAGGGAGACTGAGCACACCACGTTCCTTATCTTCTTCACGGGCCCAGAAAGCGTGCTCCAACAGCGCATAAAAGATACGGCCAATACCGAAAGAAGGCTCAATCACGTTGGGAATGAAGTTGCGCACACTCTCCTTAATGGTCTTGTACTCTACCTCGACGTGTTCCTTGGTCACCTCGAACGTCTCGCCATTTGCGCTGACAGTCGCTTTGCCAGCCTCGAGGCCTTTCTGCAGCTTTTGCAGGCAATCTTGGCTCATGGACATGATGGTGTCCTCAATGACCTTGGCGTTCTTCTTAAAGAAGGGTCCCAATACCTTTTTGTTGATCGTTGGCACATACTTTTGGTAGACACGCGGTTCCTTCAAAGGCTCCTGTACCATAAGATCACGCTTTGTCCGCTGGCTGTGCATCGTGAGGTCAAAGGCACTTCGGTCGGCGCAACCAACGCACTCGATCCATCCGTACGACGTGTGAATTTCAGCGTCCCAACAGTCGCTAGCATAATGCGCCATCTCATTGTCCATGTGCTGCCGGAAGCGAAGGCGCTCCGTGTTGATTCCGATAGCTTCGAGGAACAAGAAGATACGACCGAGGAAGTAACCAAGAGTCTCGTTGTCAACCATGCCACTCGACACAGCCTCACCGATCGTTTTCTTGGTCACAGTCGTCTCACCACCCTTTTGCACATGCGCCGGGAGGAAGGGAAGGGCGAGCGACGCAACCTCCTTGAACCGCGGGTGTGACTTGTTGTCAGGGTCAACAAAATGTTCAATCTCCGCCATAGTGAACTCACGCACACGAAGCAAGCCTGCACGTGGACTAATTTCATTGCGGAAACTCTTGCCAATCTGGGCACTTGCGAATGGCACGCGGCCGTTGTTGAAGTCAAGCAAGCGCTCAAAGTTGACAAAGTGGCCCTGGGCAGTCTCAGGACGAAGATAACCCTTGGTTTGACCAGTCGGGCCGATCGAACTCTCAAACATCAAGTTAAACTCTGTTGGCTCTGATACTTCATTGCCTGTCGCAGGGGCACGAATGTCGTACTTTTTGATCAGGTCTGCGAGCTGTTCTCCGCTAAAATCATCAATCTGCGCAAGAATGTGTCTGTACTCAGTGGCAACAGCATCATCCAGCTTGACAGCCACAGCCTTGGCCTTCTTCTTCGACTTCTTATCTTCGGCTGGTGGCGCCGTCTCGGACGATGTTTGCACGCCTGCCTCCCTTTTGCGCGCATCTTCATCACCCTTTAGGCGAGCTTCGAGTACGTTCTCGATCATATGGTCGGCACGGTAGATATCACCCGATTTGACGTCCTTGACCATCCAGTCTGCAAACTTGTCAACGTGACCAGATGTCTTGAGCACATCAGAGAGCGTCATAATTGTACTGTCAAGCTCGAGCATGTCTTCTTCAATGATAAAGTGATTTCTCCAGTGCGAAATAATGTTGGCCTGGAGTGAAGCACCACTAGGTCCATAGTCATACAGACCCGCAACGCCGCCGTAAATTTCAAACGCTTGTGTGTAGAAGAAACGCTTCGTCATCAGACCCTCAAGCTGGGCGCGCTCAAAGGGATGCGCATCTTTCTTCACCAGACTCGGGTCCTGTGTTGCTGCAGTTGCCATACTTCTTTGGAGTGTAACGCTAACCGTACGGGCTACTTGCTTGGGCAATATCGTTGATCGCCAAGCCGCAGTGAGCATCCACTGAGGAAACGATTGATCAGCGACGTCTCAGGAGTCTTTTGTCATGTGATCATGTGATGCTCACCAGGGCGCTCGTCTAACACCATCATCTCAATCACGTGGCCGGACCCTGTGACACTATGCTTCGTGCTGCCGGCTGGCGCACGATATGGCGAACCGCGCCGCCATCGCGTGTTGTAATAGGAGGTGCTGCACTTGTGACAGGAATCGCCTGTGTCTCATCACCTTACCTGCTTGATTCCCCTCTAGACCATGCTGGTTCGGCGTCCGAGCACCGCTTTCCCCTGTGTTCCCTGTTTGCATGGGGAATGAACAAGAATAAGGTCGCAGCACCACATCTCAAAGATACTGTGGTAAGACTTCCTGAAAATTTTCAGTCCCTTGATGGAATGGCTCTACGCGATGTCCAATTTTCGAATGATGTAGGTGTGGCTGTTGATGCCTCTGGAAACATCTTGCAGTGGGGCACCGGTTTTGACCCTGTATCGCCAGGTCCAAGCCAAACTTTGACCGGACTTGATATTGAGCATGTGCAAATCTCTGGGTCTAAAGTATTTGCATTGTCTCGTTCCGGCCATGTGTATGTTTTTGCGACACAGCGCTCCAAGCTCATACGCGACGCTTCATCATGGTTTTCATCGCCGTTTGATTATATCCAACTTAAGGCCAACGAAAGGTTCAAAGATATTGCTGCAGGTGAGCACCATGTTCTGGCTCTTAGTCGTGATGGACATGTGTACTCAGTTCCTGCTGACGACTTGGCCAATGAATTTGGTCAGCTAGGATATTCAAGCGTATCCCTCACACAACGTGATTCGTTCAAACGCGTCGAGGCGCGTCTTGAGCCTCGAATTGTCCTTAATAGGCGCCGTTCTGATGCCTCAGAGACCCCTCATAAGGATATTGTGGACTCATCTGACATCCGGTATGCGCCTGAGTTGCGCCCTGTACCCTCTCTCCATGGTGTCACATTTGCTCAGATCGACGTGGGCTCAAATCATTCGGTGGCTCGCACCGCCGAAGGACGCGTGCTGACATGGGGCTATAACGGATTCGGACAACTCGGTCTTGGTGCTAATATTTCCGTTGATACGGTAGCCGTGCCGAGTGAAGTAGCATGGCCTGTATCTATCGTGGGTCGAAATGCTTCTTGCAGTTGTGTGGCGGCTGGCGGAAACAACACATTTTTCGTGATTCAAAGCTCCAATGCGCCGATATTATCGGATGAAAAGGGTGCCTTATCCAAGGAGCGAGTGGATGTTTTGGCAGTCGGAAGCGGGCAACGTGGTACTCTCGGTAATGGACAGCGCAGTCAAGTGTGTGGTGTGCCTACGCGAGTAAAAAACGTGTCAGGCCTATACGAATACTCGGAACGTGAAAAGCGTCTATGTCCTATTCAAGTGCATGCCTTGACAGTAGGCGCTGGTGGTCAGTGCGCCCTTGTCATGGACGCTCCTCCGTTAAGCCAGGATGAAACACGTCGTGACGTCTATGTGTGGGGCGACAATGATGCATCACAGCTTGGAATGGGTGGAAAGGGTCACAGGGCCGTCCCCTCATTACTCACACACACACCACCCTCCAACCAAGATGATAAAGAGCAACCAGCATCACAACGCATACTGCTAGTTGAACGTAACAAAGTGCGTGGCTCTTCGTGGGATGGGAAAGAACGCACCTATTCGCGCGTGGAGCAGCGTATTGTGGCAGGTGGGTCTTGTGTTGGTGTTTATACAAAAGTATAAGAACCTATGGTTTCTCCCAACCGAGCTGCTCATAAGTCCACCCCGCCACGGTGTCTGTTTGAGGGTCGTATGCCGGACAGAAGCGTCTGCAGCGGCGTTCTGGATCATTGGCAATAGCGTCGATTCTCTGTGTCTGTTCTTCATTGAGTTTGACCATCTTCATGTTTTGCTCAATGTGCACGGGATTCAAGCTCTTAGGTATCACAACGACATGGCGCTGCACGTTCCAGCTGAGAATAATTTGTTCGGGCGTCACTCCCGTAGCCTGAGCTACAGAGACGATGTCCCGGTCTTCGGGCATGGGGGACAGGGCCATACCCAGAGGGGAATATGCCGTGACAACAATTCCCTTCTCCTGGCAGAGTCTGACAAGGTCGCGATCTTGATTGTATGGATGCGTTTCAATTTGGTTCATCGCAGGCACAATCTCGGCGTGCTTCAGAAGCTCTGTCAGTGTTTTCACACTGAAGTTACTGACGCCTATGCCCTTGACCTTGCCAGCGCGCGTCTTCAGAAGCTGTTCCATAGCTTTCCATGTTTTAATATAATCGATCGAGTCATCTGACTTGAATCGCTGGTCTGGCATCGTGGCTTGTGGCCAGTGCATCAGATACATGTCGATGTATTCCAAATCCAGCTTTTCGAGAGATTCGTCGAATGCAGCCTCGACGTCGTGATGGTCTGTATTCCAAAGTTTTGTCGTGAGAAAAATTTTGTCGCGAGGAATACCTGATTTACGGAGAGCTTGACCTACAACTCTCTCGTTCTCATAGAATTTCGCTGTGTCATAATGCAGGTAGCCATGGTGCGCTGCAACAAGAATAGCTTCACCAATCGAGTCAGGGTTTGCTGGATCATAGCATCCTAAACCCAGTAAAGGTACCTCTGCTCCATTGTTTAGCTTGGCAGATCCAGGCGTATACATGTCACACGTCATGGTCCTAAGATACGATGTCCAGCGTGGAGCAGGCTGGGATAGCTGTCTAAAATCACGTGTAAGGAAAATCCCGAGGTGCTCGAGCCAACAAGATGCGGGGAAAAGCCATTTCTGAAGCGCACGAATCATGAGTTCATACTACCAAGGCATGAGGTGCGGTCATACTTTATCTACTGTATAAGAATACTCAGTTTTCCATCATCTGGATAGGCTTGTTCCAACCAAGCTGGTCGTAGGTCCAGCCCAGCGCGGTCTTGGTCTTCGGGTCGTACGCCTGGCAGAGACGCTGGTGGCGACGCTTAGGATCGTTTTCAATTTCGTATATGCGCTGCATGTGTGCATCCGACAAACGCAAGATTCTAAAGTTCTCCTTGGCACGCTCAGGGGTGCAGGTCTTTGGCAAAACAATGACACCGCGCTGGACGTTCCAGCTCAATACGACATTGGGCACTGTCACATCATCACCAATCTCTTTGGCAATTGACAACAAGTCCTGATCTTTAAAGAAGGGCGAGTCGGCAAAGCCAAGAGGCGTGTATGCCTCTACTACGATGCCTTTTTCTTGACAGAGCTTGACCAGCTCGCGATCCTGGTTGTAAGGGTGTGTCTCAACCTGATTCATAGCCGGCACCACCTTGGCATGCTTGAGCAACTCCGTGAGAGTCTTGACACTAAAGTTGCTCACGCCAATAGCCTTTACTTTGCCAGCGCGCGTCTCGAGCAATTTCTCAAGCTGCTTCCATGTGTCGACAAAGCTGATAGAGTCATCAGCCACGTACTTTTGACCAGGCACAGTGGCCTGAGGCCAATGCATCAGGAACATGTCAATGTAATCAAGGTTGAGAGCTTCGAGCGAACGATCAAAGGACGCTTCAACATTGTGGTGGCAATCGTTAAATAATTTTGTAGTAACAAAGAGCTTTTCACGAGGAATGCCACTGGCACGAAGTACATCGCCCACTTCCTTTTCGTTCTCATACAAGGCGGCGGTGTCATAATGGGTGTAGCCGATCTTAGTGGCAGCTTCGATACCAGGAATTATACCGGGGGGGTTGCCAGGGTTGAAGCAGCCAAAACCGACCATTGACACTTCAGTGCCAGTGTTGATCTTTGTCGTGGGTGGGGTTTGGATTTCAGTCATAATGGAGGTCCCGGAACAAGAGGGATACGGCAATTAACTAGACGGCTATGGTGCTACGGGGACAGTGCGGGCAAACTCGAAGAAATCTGGGTACCTGACGAACGCAATCCATCACGTGCGTCTTGGTGGCAAATTCCTCGCTACCGCGGGTTTCTGAAGCAGGCCCGTTCTCAGCGAGGTTAAGCCGAATCTTGAGTAAAGAGCACTTATGCACCACTCTCAAGGCAAGACACATGGGTAGGCTTCTCCCAGCCAAGCTGCTCCCAAGTCCAGCCGAACACAGTTTCAGTCGTCTTGTCATAGACCAAAGCGAAGCGCTGGTGGCGATTAGGATCCTTCGAAATGTTGCAGATACGCTGCATGTGGTCATCGCTGAGTGTAATCAGTTCGATGTTCTGCTTCACACGGACAGGGTTAGAGCTCTTAGGCAAAATGACCACACCGCGCTGAACATTCCAGCTCAGAACAACTTTAGCTGGCGTCACGTCACCGCCAATTTCCTCGGCAATCTTAACGATGTCAGCATCCTTAAGGATGGGCGAGTTCGCCTGACCGAGTGGCGTGTATGCAGATACTACGATACCCTTCTCGCGGCAGAACTGAATCAGCTCGTTTTCCTGGTTGTATGGATGAGTCTCGATCTCGTTAAGAGCCGGGACGATCTTTGCATGCTTAAGGAGCTCCGTGAGTGTCTTGATGCTAAAGTTGCTCACTCCGATAGCCTTGATCTTACCTGGACGGGTCTCAAAGAGCTTTTCCATAGCCTTCCACGTGTCAATGAAATTGATCGTGTCGTCAGCCACGAACATGTGACCGGGCTTCGTGGCCTGCGGCCAGTGCATCAAGTAGAGATCGATGTAGTCAACGTTGAGCTTAGCCAGAGACTTGTCAAAGGCCTCCTCAACATTGTGGTGATCAAAGTTCCAGAGTTTCGTGGTAACAAAAAGGTTTTCACGAGGAACACCAGAGGCGCGCAAACCCTCACCCACGACTTCTTCGTTCTCGTAAAAAGACGCAGTGTCGAAGTGGGTGTAGCCGTCCTTAGTGGCAGCGGTAATACCATCGATGATCGCCTTGGGATCATCAGGGCTGTAGCAGCCAAGACCGACCATACTGATCTTGGCGCCAGTGTTAAGCGTTTGAAGTGGGGCGAGGTGATATTCAACCATCGTGGTGTGGAATGAACAAGCGGGAAGACCTAGGGCGACTTTTTAAGGCTCGCACGGACATGGCCCTTATCCCGTTTCGATTTACGTCATGTGATTCGGCACCGTGGCCGAAGTTCTCAACTCTCCGCGGAGAGCAGGCGCAAGTCTCGCGAAGCATTTTTAGTGAGCATTTGGACAGCGATTTGTCGTGTTTTATACAACACGTGTCCTTACCCCAGCATACACCATGTCGAATGAACCGACGTACGAGGAGTACGTGGACCGGTACGTGACCTCTATGCCATGTATTTTCTAACCCAAGTAGTATTCATTACTCGGAGAAGTATGCCGATGACAAGTGGGAATATCGGTATGTGTCTTCCATGTATGAATGGGTTCTAACATGTTCGCGCAGTCATGTCATTTTGCCCAAACCGTTTCTAAAACGGATCCCAAAAAGCTATTTTGATCCTGAAGAGCCTGGTGTTCTTCGGATTTTATCTGACGCTGAATGGCGTGGTATTGGTATCACCCAAAGCCTTGGATGGGAGCATTATGAAGTGCACGGTTAGTATACGCCGATGACAGAGCAGCATATACGAACAATTACAGCTCCCGAGCCTCATATCCTGCTTTTTCGACGTGAAAAAGACTACCAAGCCAAAGTACGTCTCAACGTGCTCTACTTACATTTAGTACGGCCCTCAGGGCAAGCCTTCTGATGCTGCCAAGATCAAAAACGACGCGTCCCAGGCGCACCACGTTCTCCACGGCAACTAGTAGCTACGCATTCATTCATTGCTCTAAAGTATGTAGTCGGCCGTTGGTTCGGTAGAATTGTATTTTTGCGAGAAAGGGTCAGAGCATGTCGTTGACATATTTTGTAACTCGCCACCATCGCCCATTTTGGCATGGTGCCAATAATGACAGCAAATGAGCGTCTGCTCACGCAGCCGCGCAAGGTAATTCAGGATACGTTTGATAAGTATGAGCAGCATCCTACACAGGCACTGGTGCATGCACTTAGCACACAGTATGCGCGTGTGTTCACGGAGCCATCGATGCTTGAGCAGATTCCGTACGTGGAACCCGGCTCAATTTCGTCTCTGATTTCTTCCCTTCAAGGTGATCGCTCGCGAAAAGATGGCATTCTTGTGCGCTGGCGCTGCATGATTCAAGACACAGGTATGGGTAATGAGCTGTGCCTGGCTACTCTCTCATCAGATGGCCGCCGAGTGTGTGGCTTGTACGGTGCTGATGCACACTTCTCGCATGCGAACCAGGACGACGCTGCGATGGACACTGCTAATTTGGGTGAGCGCACTGTGTTCTTTGCTGTTTCTGTCCCAGGTGAAACAGCTTGGGCACATGACCATATAGTAGGTGCATCGGCATCACTCGGTCATGCTATGGAGAAGCTGAACGTGGAGCTGAACGATACAACACGAACACCACGCAGCGAGCATCCTAGCGTAACTGCGCTTGTCAAAGTGTATGACGTGGATGCTGCCGAGCAATTCAAGACGTCTGACGTGATCGATGTCTTGGGTCTTTTAGATCTCGGCACTTGCCCCCAGGCACATTGGCACCTGGATGAAACTGAGTCGACAGAGGCACCCATTCTGCCATGCGTGCATGCGCTGCATGTACGATCTGCGCCGCCTCTCTTTCCTGCCGATTCGGATTCTTTGAATGCTCCTGAGAACATGCGAGCATCACTCATACAGTACTTCACTCAAGTCTTGGGGGGTGATGCACTTGTGGCTGAATACATTCTCTTGGCTATGTTAAGCAGAGTACACGCTCGAAAAAACGGCATCGTGATCGGACCCTTTTCGATTAATGTGACGGGACTAGACCGTGAGCACTATGAAACGCTCGTCTCTGCACTCGAGCAAATCATGCCTGCTGTGGTATGCCAGCCATTGACTCTTGCCGAATTGAATGACGCAGCTCATCCCCTGTATGTGTGCGGCACAGACACTGGCATACAGGCCGGCCGTCTCCAGCTTCCTCATGGCACATGCGTTGTGCTAGACGAGTCTGGCATGGATGAAGGACAGCTTAATGATGCAGGTGTGCGAAATATTCGCGCACTTTTTTCCCTGTTGCAACAGCACACTCTGCCCTATGTGTTCCCGTTTTCGGAGCTGGACATACCCACTGATCTTGTCATTATCGTTGTAAGCCAGAGCAAATCACTTCTTCCCGTGGATGCACATATTCACGCGCGGCCACATCACGCGCCTCAAATGAAGGTGTCATCTTCGATGCTGCATACTTTTCGCCTATTCCTGACCAACATTCGTCAAAAGACGCTGTCTATCCCTGTGGACGTCTCAGACCATATTCAAGATGACTTTGTGAAAATGCGCCGTAGTGGTGCACACCGCTTCGACCAAGACGACCTGCAACGCTGCCTGCATGTGTCGCGACTCTTGTCCTTATCCCATGGGCTCGAGCGGCTCACTACGGACATGTGGAGTCAGGCCAAAGTGTTGGATGCAACACGTGCCGAGCGAGTAGCTTTGCCGTAGCACTGTACCGTCAGGCACCAAGCTGGCTGAGCATGGTGCGGGAAACGATCCGGCGGCGTACAGACACGCCGCAAGCACAAGTATCCCCCTTTATTCGCCGCCATATATCGTCAACAGATACACTCCCTGCGACGCCGTACGCTCATCGCAAACAACACGTGTGGAATACCATGGCCAGCTCCCCACTTCAGCGCAAAGGTGCTTGGTCGAGTCCGGGCATTCGCCTCTCAGCTGCCACGGACGACCATGCGTCGTATCATGCAGAGATACCCGGGCGCAAGCCAACGCTACAGGATCGTTGGGAGCAGTGGCCCAGTGCCATCTTGGGCTATATTCAGGGCTTATGGATGGAAGTGGGGAATCTAATTCATGAGCCTGAAATGGGTGTGCCGCTTGGTGCTGTACTACATGCTGGATCGCTTGTATCGCAGCTCATGCTGCCAGGCACTTCTTTTTTGTATACACGCGACTCGATGGAGCGGCATCCACGCTCACATCTCTTTGCGCCGTATCGTGGACTTCGCGCCAAACATCAGGAAGGATCCTATTCAGCCTATATCGGGCAACTCATTCTTCAACAGCGTACTGCTGGATTTTTGTATATGTCGCGACTGCTGTCCCTTGCCTTGCTGGTTTTGTCGATGTACAACGCGTATGTGCTCTTTGCGAAGCGACGGACATACCGCCTATGGTATCGTGAAGAGCGCGATGTGCTGCACAATCCGCACGCAACACTAGAAGTTCCACCGACAGACCCTCTGCCACGGCGTACGTGGCAAGCCTGGGCCAAGCATGCCGCGCGTGCCACAGCTCGTCAGATGCCCATTCTCGAATGGTTCGTGCCGCCGCCGCCCGTGCGCGTCGCACCTGCAAGGCCCGTCGAGCGAATATATACGCTGCGGGTATGGGACATTTGCGAGGTTCCTTTATGGGTATTCACGTACGTTGCCAAAAACTCACGCTTAGGATTTATTCACCAGCACATGCAGTTTGGTGGGCCGTGTCTGGCTCGTTGGGTATGCAAGTGTGGACAAGTTGGCTTGTAACACTTGTGCTGATGTTCCTGTTTTCAGCCCAGTCATTTATTCTTGCACGAGAATATGCCGCGCACGTCAAAGATCGGCAGGTGCTTTCCTCGGAAGTCCTGCGTGAATATGACGAAAAATTCGTGATACCGCGCGCCATGCCCTTGGTACGTGACGCATCTACCATGACATATGAATAGACGCATTAGGAAGGTGACGCACTGCGTGAACGACGCAAAGGCGAACGACGCACGTCGGCCCTACGGCCCCACCCATGGTCGATCGCCCGACGTCCTTGGCGCCGCTGCGAAGGCCGAGGCGGCAGAACGCACCATTCAGGTTCTTCTGTTAGAGTGACACGCACGCAAGATCCATCAATTTGTCCCTCATCCATATGAATGATCGCTAGATCTGCGCCGGCCTCGCTTTCATATTCTATGACGGCGTGAGGTTGCTTGTGAACAGCAGCGTACAGACGTAATCGAGAAATCTCACCATAGAAGCCAAATATTTCCCCCAAGTGCCGCTCTGTTACGTTGTGAGTCAGGCGATACACATAGACTTTATGCGAGCGATGCCTCAAAGGTGTCTCATCCTGCTCAGGCTCCGACATTGTACGGCGACAAGCCTCTTTGTCCTCCACATTGGACGCCAGGGGCCATGATGACCTCGATGGCGCCTGGGTTGAAGCGCCTAGCATGCATCGCCTCGCTACTATGGTGCCTGTATGCATCGCGATTGCGATGATAGGAGCTCTTCAGACTGTGCGTTTTGTTGAGAGAGCACGGTCTCGACAAAGGCAAGTGCTGAACATTGTATATGCATGGCGCACGAGCACGGAGGATGTCTGTGCTCAGGTCGAGAAGCACGTATCAGTGCTCATGCATGTACCAGCTCACATACTTGCGCAGGCTCAAATGCAAAGTTCAAAGGCTGCAGAAGACGTTGTGCAAAACATGGGGCGTCTCGTGATAGGGGTTCTTGATATGGTACGTGTTATGGTACACATGGTGGTATCGTCCTACAAGGCACTCGCAATGTGCGTCCTCCAGCTTGTCGTACAGGGCGTACTGAGCTTGCTTGATGCAGCCACTCATGCTATTAACCTGGCCGTACATGATGCAGCACAAGCGCTCCGAACGATCCTGGACACTGTGCTTCAGACGGCAGACGGCGCCAAAGATCTTTTGATGGACACCGTCAACGGTGTTCTAGGCCTATTTGGACATGAGAAGATCGAGACTCATGCATGGTCCGAGCCAGCCGCCTTGCGCGTGTTGAATAACATTTCCCTGCCGGCGTCACTCATCGATCCATTCAAGCAGTTGCGCTCGTCCTTGCCGACCGTGGATGATTTGCGAACAGACGCAGAAGAGGCATTTATGCTGTCGATTTCTCACGCCAAGAAAGAAGTACATCGAACCTTGACTCAATTCCACATGCCGCCACCTGTGAGTCTGCCACCAGCGCCAATGCCCGTTTGTCAGATCGACTGGACACCACTCGAGCACGCCACGCGCGTGTGGACACACACGTCTCATAGCATCCAGGCACTGGTCATGTGCATAATGGCAGGTGTAACGCTTGCCCTCTTCACATTGGTGTGGGCCTCAACTTTACCGAAACACGTTGACAGCGAGGCGGCATCATGGCTCCGACGCGCACGACAATGGCTCGGTTCGCCATCTTTTCTTCTAGCCAGCGCGTGGCTCCTCCTTCAGCTCATGCATGATCAGGTGACCCTTATGGCGGTACAAGTATTGGACCGAGTATCGTCCCAAGCGCTGCAAGATATATTGTCGCCGATGGCCGACAGTGCGCATCAGATACACACACATGTGGCATCCACCATGCAGCATACGGCGCGTCACATCCAGACACTTTGGCAGACAACAGAGCAACAAGTCAATCGCGACATGCTTGGATGGGTCAATGAGAGTGCTCCGCAGGCACATGCTGTGCTCAATGGTATCTGGGATCTCGTCTCAGGCACAGTCCATGATGCATTGGGTCATACGCCGCTGCACGATCCTGTCCAGCAGTTTGCCGGATGCGTTATCGGGAACAAAGTCAACGCCACCGATCACATACTTTCCTGGCTGCAAACACATGCATACATCACGCTGCCACCCGTGATATTTAACACGGCATGGCCCGACGTGGATAGGTGGATAAAAAGTGCATGGGAACACAAAATACCTGTCTCACCTTTGGAGCAAGTTCATACGATGCTCGCTGAAGAGCGCAAAGAGATCGAGCACGACAGATGGGTGGTGCTGCTCATTGGTGTAGGGGGTGCACTGAGTCTTGGTATATGTGCAGTCATCAGCGCATGGATCTAGCCGAGAAGAGGCGGTCTATGCCCCAAAGGCCTGGACGGCGACGCTGTTGCACTAGGCGGCCCTTCTGACTTGTGTAAGTCCGTATTTTCGATGGTCAGAGACTTGGTACAGTGCGCGGTTTTGTATACGCCCACGAGGCGCGAGCTTAACTCAAACATGTTGTTCCTTAAAGAAATAACCACAAATTGTGCTCCTCTTGTGCGCTCCTTAATAATGTTGGCAATGATAGATACGTTGCGGAAGTCGAGTGCCGCGTCGATTTCATCCATCACATACAGCGGCGTGGGTTTGTATGCATGCAAGGCGAACACTAGTGCCAAACTGCTCAACGTCTTTTCGCCACCACTAAGATAGCTGATGTTCTTCCATGTCTTTTTGGGAGGCATGACACTGAACACAATGCCCTCGCTGAACGGATCCAAACTGTCCACAAGTTCCAATTCCGCATTTCCGCCTAGCGTGATTGTCTGATACATTTCTTTCAGTTTCAGCGAGATTTGCGAGAATCCTTCCATGAATCGATCCAAGCGCTCTTTCCGTAATGCCTCGAAACGCTGCTGTACCTCGTCGCGTTGTTCAGTCGTTACTTCCAGGTCTTTGGCACGCGATAAGAATGTTTCTTCCACCTTTTGAAACTCCGCAAGCACATCAAGATTGACTTGATTCGAAGCCAGACGTTCTTCAAGACGTGCCATATCGGCCTGGATGTGACTCTTGTCCACGGAACGTGCCTCCTCCTCCGAGAGCTCAGGTAATTCGTCAGTCTCTTCTTTCTTTACGCATTGACTCTCATCTTCGTGCGTTGATACAGGGTGTAAGACCAGAGTCGCATGTTTAGCCGTCCACTGTGCCAGTTGGCGCTCGCTCTCCATCTTGGCCTTTTCGTGATCTTCACACTGCTGAGTCAAGTCCATCATCAGGGCCCGGAAGGCACGTAGCGTCGATTCGTGTCCATCTAGCTCTGCTTGGATCTGGCGACGAGCTTCTGCACGGTCTTCTAAGTCGGCCTGCAGATCATCGAATTGCTGGCGAAGGGTAGCCGCTTGACTCGATTGAGCAGTTTGACTTTCACCGATGTTCCGTAGCTCTTCATCCAGCGTGGCGAGCTGAGCTTCGCTGGTGGCTTGTGACTTTTCGTGCCGCTTGTAATCACTTTCTGCTCTAGCATGCTCTTCTTCCGCTTTGGAGAGGCGCTCCGCGCACAAAGAAATCATATCCTTGATGCCCTGCACCTTGGACTGTTGCGTGCGTAGCTCTACACCACCTGCCTCGAGAATGTCCTCCTCCAATCGGTGGATAGCCTGTTCAAGGTCAGCGCTCTTGTTCTTGAGCGTGGCGATTTGCTCATCGTGGTGTTTCCACTGCTGATCGAGCTCCTTCATGCGCCGCAGATCCTCCTGGTCAGGCTCGCTTTGCGTCTGAGCCTCATAAAGGCGGTCTTCGGCTTCAGACACACGCTGCGTCGTTGCTTGTATCTCCCTATCAAGCATAGTAAGTTGACGCTCAATATCGGGAATGCGATTCTCGTTCTTTTGCAGCAGAGTTATTAGCTGCGAAATAGATTGGGAATGTGACTGGAGCGATCCTCGAGCGATACCCAGCTCCTTTTCAAGCCGCGCGGCCTGTTCAGGAGACACATCCTCACTTAATTTGGAGCTCATGGCGCCGCGAATGACTCGCGATCCACCGCCTGACATCGTACCGCTCTTGTCAATCAGCTGGCCATCTTCTGTCACGACACGCCATCGCTTGGCACCGTACGCAATTCGGTTCGCCTGAGCCAAGTCCCGTGCTACCAGCGTATCGCCTAACTGGTGATAAAATGCTGGTACAAACCGTGAATCCTTCGGTGCAACAAGATCAAATAGTCGCGGTGCATTTTCTGGCGTCGCCATAGGTGCCATCGCTTTTGGATTGACTTGAAGACTCTTGAGCAGAATAAAATTAGCACGACCCAGTTTGTGCTTCCTTAGATGCTCAATACACTGCTGTCCGGTGGTAACGTCTTCAACTACCAGGTTATTCAGACCTGGACAAGCCGTACTGATAGCAATATCATAGCGGGGATCAATGGTGCCAAGGCTACCCAAGCGGCCATGGAATCCGGTTAGCAGACCCAGCTCTGTTTGACGAATGAGACTGCTGAGCACTTCACCACGAGACTTGCTCGACTCCAGTGCATGTCGCGCATCGTCAGCTGCACGTCGCGCATGGTCGAATTTCTTGCGCAATATGTCTTCTTCTTCTTGCATGGATGTTACTCGTGCGCGATCTTCATCGATTGAGTCGAGAAGTGCACGCTGCTCGTACAAAAGCGATTCTTTTTCTTCCGTTTGCACTTGCAGATGACGCTGAACATCGGCTAATGTGGCGCGGGCATCTTCAACTCGCTGCATGGCCTCATCATTGTGAGACAAAAGCCATTCGCGTTCATGTCGAAGTACATCACGGGCTGAAGTATGCTCACTGATCTTGGCGGTCCACGGAGCGAGCTCTTTCTGCTTTCGCTCGATCTCGTCGCTAAATCCTTGGGTCTTGTCTTTGAGGCGCTCACACACACTTTCCAAGGCGCTTTCTTCCTTCGTCAGCGCCAATTCATGCGCGGACTGCTCCTGTTGCACGGCAGCGATTGTTTCCGCAGCCGTCGAGGCTGAGGCTCGCGCATCTGAAGCAGCACTCTTGGCCTCTGACAGCGCGCTGGCTAATTTTTTGCGCTTGCCACTGAGCATCTTGTGCCGAGCATTGAGTTCGACACCGTGTTTTTCAGCCACTTCCAATTCTCGTGTCAGTTCACGAGCTTGTTGCTCCATCTGAGCGCACGCTTCAGCGTGCGCCTTGTGCTGCTCACGCACAGTGGTGAGTCCACTTTCGGCTTCGGTATGTCTGGCTTGCTCAGATTCGATGCGCTGCTGTATGGATGCGAGTGATTCGGTGGCGTGGGCCATGAGGGTGCGGCAGTCCCACATATGCGCTTGCCACAATCGCGACTGAAGTCGCATCAGGTCATTTTGATCGCGCAAGAACAGCTCTGCTTCTTTGCGCCTTGGCTCAAGGCCGTCCAATTCTCGCTGCACGATTTTGAGGCGGTTGATTTTTTCGCTGCGAGCTTCATTTGCAGCATCGACGGCCTTAGCGTGCTCCTCGATGGGCGTCTTGTAGTCGCTTGTCCCGATTAAATCTTCGAGATACTCGAGAAGGCCTTCCTCGTGCTCTGTCTTACCTTTGGGTGGCATTTGAGCGATACTTTCTACTTCGCCCTGGAGGATAAGAAAACGCTTGTGGTCCAAATCGATCCCACGATGCCGCAGCAAGTCGGTAATTTCAGTGAAAGACGAGCGCTTGTCGTTTAGCGTGTACTGCGAGGTATTATTTCGTTGGGCAAAGCGCTTGAGCACGAGCTCGCTGTCAGGTACCACATTAAAGTCGTCTGAATCTGGGAAATCAATAATCTCAAGGAACCACACTTCCACGACGCATTGGGAGGGCGGTGTGGCGCCGTCTCGATTGTGAATAAGGTCGCTGAGTCGGCCTTGCCGCATTTTGTTCGCGCGCCATCCAAAAACAAATAGGAGCGCGTCGATCACATTGCTCTTACCGCTCCCATTGGGCCCAACGATACTTGAGAACGACTTGTGGAATGGGCCGATTTCCTGGCGGCCAGCATACGATTTGAAATCCTGCAGCACGAGCTTGTGAATTACGAGACGGCGTACAGGTGGCGCTGGCTGCGCCGCAGGCGTGCGTCCCAAGGTACGTGCTGGCGTCACAGGCGGTGGTCTACGTCCAGGTGTTTTGAAAGGGGTCGCACGTGGACGTAAAGGTGTCTGTGCGACTGATTTGAGCGGTGAGCGTGCCGGCGTGGGTGGCGGCCGCCGATCTACGCCGACTCGCTCCATCACGACGCGTCAGGGATGGAGGGATCCCAACACGACTGCATCAGCGTACCACGCGCAAGGCACGTGCCTAATATCACGTGACAAGATAGGTACGTGCCCCGAGCGACCAGCATGGGCCTGTGCACGGTGCGAAAAAAAAAATCACATATATCCTCTGTACGCCTGGGCCAAGGCGCCCGATTTTTTTTCCTTTTTACACGTACGGACCACCCCCCTCTTTCAGCGTGTCATGCGCCTGAGCATTGCGCGTACTTGAATTCAGAATCTCCCACGGTATTGCAAGAGGCTATTTCGTATGAACCGATTTTTTTCGGCCAGCATGTCAGCAGTCACGTCTTCCAGCGGTAGCTCAAGTGGCCCTCCCGGAGGCCCCAGCGGCAGTCATCCCCCGCCGTCTGTGTCCAAATTGGTGACGTCGGATGGATCAGCAGCGGCTGTATCGCCCCACGCGTCACCACGTCCCATGATGCCTCATCACCTGCCTGGCGTCCTATCGCCGTACCGCGAATCGCCATCGCGTTTCCCAGCTGTCGGCAGTCCTCGCACGAGCAGTCCCCGTATCTCGGCGCTGACGCGTGAGGCATCGTTCGGATCCTCCGTGTATCCCACCTCTTCTTCGCGGCCTGCATCACCGTCCACAGTGCAAGAGCGCTCGTACTCGCCATCGCCTAGTTCAGGGGCGCAGTCGGCGGCTGCGCGCATGTCCACGCGGCCGTTGCCACCTAGGCGCCTATCGGATACATCGCGGCTAGTGAATCATGCGCCTGCATCGGATGCAGGCACGTTAGATGACGCGTCCTTATCGCGCTCTCATTCGCCCAGTGTCGGGCCACCGCCCCCGCTCAGCACACGAGCCTCCTTTGATTATTATGCGACGAACTCGCCATCGCGATACAATGACATGTACGTGCCGAGTCCCAAGCGTGATGTATTTCGCTTTCATGCGCTGCCGTCTGCAGGCTGGCGCATGCCGGGGCGTGGGAATGGCGACGCGTCGCCCTGGTTCGATAACCGGAACTCGCCTTTCGCCTCGAGTTCGATGCGCACGGGACCAGGGGAAGACGAGGAGCGTGATGCGCCGCCGCCGCCGCCTGCGCCGTCGGAAGATGATCCGCGAGTGTCTTATGCGCCACGTCCTCCGCCGCTACGACCTGAGGCGGCGTATGCTTCGCCCGTGTACCGCGCGGCTGCCTTGCCCGGCTCGTCGTCGCCCTACGCGGTTCAGCCACCGCCTGCGTATGCCCGCAGCATGTACCGTGCGGCGGAGTATGATACGTACGAGTCGGATGCGTATGGCGTGCGTAAGCACAAGTATGAGGGCGACACGTACCCCGAAAGTGGGCCGCCCATGCCGTACGGAGCGGACCCGTACTACGCATATGCCCGCATGCCGTACAAGTACTCATCCGCGGCGACATCGATGCCGCACTCGGACGCCTCCTCAGGGGACGATCGATCGAGTGACGAGAAAATGAGTGTGTCGGCGCCGCAGCTGCCATCTGGGCCGATAGCGACGGCCGGCGCTGTGCCAACGCCGCCGCCGCCGCATGTGGGCTCTGCCAAGACGCCTGAGAGTGATTCAGGCGGGCCGAAGCTGCACGTGTGTGATGCGTGCAGCAAAACGTTCAGCCGGCGCTCAGACCTTGCGCGACACCGCCGGATTCACACGGGCGAGCGGCCGTATCCATGTGAGTTTCCAGGCTGTGGTAAAAGCTTTATCCAGCGCTCGGCCCTGACGGTCCACTCACGCGTGCACAGTGGTGAGCGGCCGCACCAGTGTGAGTTTGAGGGTTGCGGTAAGAGCTTTTCGGACAGCAGCTCTCTGGCCCGTCATCGACGCACGCACACGGGGCGACGGCCCTACGTCTGCACGGTACCATCGTGTGGCAAGATGTTTACGCGGCGCACGACGCTCAACCGGCACGTACGAAGTCATCAGGCGCCCCTGAAAAAGGGCCTCGTCGCGCCCCCGTACGACGACAGGCCGGACAGTGACGAGGAAGATGACGACGACGACGATAGTAGCGACATGGTGCGCTAAATGTATTTGTGTATTTAGACTACGCGCTCCTGTTTCGGTGGCTGGAAAGCCTTGGGCACCTGGTGCGTGAGCGGCGCTTGCAAGCCGCCCAGCGTCGTGGCGCCGGACGTGGGTGCCTGCGAGTGTGCCTCCGGGACGGTCGTGGACTCATGCACGGCCTCCTGCAGCATCTCGCCCTGTGTCAAGCCACGCTCCTTGGCGAGAAGCAGCAGATTGTCCGGCACGGCTGAGTCGCGCTGCGGCAGGACACCTGCGTGGGGTGTCTCGCTGTCCGAATACTGCGGCGTGTCGTCCGTGACCTTGTGCGCCTCGGCCAGCACGGCTTTGAACTTGTCGTCGTGGGCTTCGACGTCAAATGGCAGCGCACGACGCTCCTCGGGTACGTGCTCGTGCTGGAACGACTCACGCAGCTGCTCGATCTCGTGCCGCACACTCGCGACGCTGCGCTCAAATGCATCCTGGGCGCCAGGGTACAAACCCACATGGTCCACAGCATCAGGCGCATACGTAGCCGCACGCTGCGACAGGCCCGTGCCGACCACCTGCGACCACGTCCTGCCCTCAGCACGCAGCTTCTTCGCCAAGTCATCCTTGATGCGACGCGGCAGACCCGGGCCGCGGTACGCCAGACCCGTGTACAGCTGCACAGCACTCGCACCGGCTCGGGCAAAGTCGAGAGCATCGTCCGCGGTCAGAATACCACCACAGCCAATCAACGGCATACGTCCCTCGGTGCGTGCGTACATGACCTCGAGGGCATGCAGGGCCAGTGGCTTGACGGGCGGACCGGACAGACCGCCCGTCTCGTTCACATGCTCGTGCGAGAGCAGGCCGGCTGGGCGCGAGACGGTCGTGTTGCTCACAATAATGCCATCCGTCTTGGTGGCACGCGCCGCATCGGCCACATCCTCCAGCTCAGCATCGGACAGGTCCGGCGCGACTTTGACCAGCAGCGGCAGCGTGCGATGCGGCGCGACACTGTCGCGCGCCGTGATCACGTCGCGGAGCACGCCCTCGAGCACGCTGCGGCGCTGCAGACGGCGCAAGCCTGGGGTGTTGGGACTGCTCACGTTGATCACGACCATATCCGCGTACGGTCCCAGTGTCTCCACTCCCTTGACATAGTCGACCACCGAGTCTTCCCGCGATGTCTTGTTCTTGCCGAGGTTGATGCTCAGCAGACGGTCCTGTTTCAGACTGCGCGGCACCTGCGCATCGTCAAGCAGCGACGCACGAATGTCGGGATACTTGGCAAAGAGCTGTGCTTCCGTGAGGTGCTTCGCATCGGTCGCCGGCGCACCGACCGACGAAACCAGGCCCTGGCCAGCCGCCAGCACACGCTGCACCCAGCGGTGCAGGCGCATGTGCAGGCGCTCACGCACCGCCTCATGACCGTCCGAGTTGAAGCCCATGCGATTGATCACCGCACCATCGAGAGGCAGACGGAACATGCGCGGCTGCGGGTTGCCCGGCTGAGGCTCGGGCGTCACACTGCCGATCTCGACGATGCCAAATCCTAGGTCAAACAGACCATCAATAGCCTCCGCTTGCTTGTCAAAACCAGCTGCCAGACCAATCGGGTTCGACAGCGTCCGACCAAAGAGCTCCGTTCGTAGCACTTCGTCATCCACACCACAATCACGCGGAGCAAGACCGTACTGCAGCAGCTTGATCGACAGCTTCGAGCCAGTTTCTGGATCCGTACACATTTGCATCAGCGGCGGGAACAGCCAGCGATGAACACCTGCGCGCGAGTCCAGGCAGTATACCCCGAACGCGGCACCGGCCACCACGGCCGTGACCGTCACCAGCCGCGACGCGACTCGGCGAGACACAGACGGCCGCGACCTGAACGACATAGCACGCACCTGAGCAAACCGCATCGGTGGTGCGAGCGTGCGCATCGCGCGAGACGAGGCCAGCATCGACATCTCACAAGCGGCGGAACAGCCGTCACCTGGGCCAGGGGCACGGCTTGGCCGGCCCACCCTGGGTGCAACACGTGACTGGGGACCACCAGGAGACTGAGGCCCACGACGTGCGTGTCCCTTGCGTTGCCGCCGCCCAGTGTCATGTCTGGCGTGCAGAGCTACGTCGATCATCAAGTCCTGCTCTTGACGCAGGATGGCCGCGTGATTGTCGGCGTGCTGGAGGGGTACGATTCCAACGGCACGATCGTCATGTCGTCCTGTGTCGAGCGCATGTTCAGTGAAGATGCCCCCGTCGAGGAGGTGCCGCTAGGCGTCTATATCGTTCGGGGCGACAGTATGTACGTACCATCGACTCACTTTCAGTGCCCTCCTAGGTCCCATGGACTTGGCCAAGGACCGCGCCATGCCGCTGTCCTCCATGATCGCGGCCCCCATACCCGCCGTTCGACACCGCTAGCGATGTAGAGCTACGTATACCTATGCTGATGGCTTGTGTGCCACAAAGAACATCATGGGCGTGAACAGCTTCATGCGTCCACCTGCGACGAGGGCGTCGGCGGCGACCTTGAGAGATTCTCCCACCTCATACGTGCCCTTGGGTGCCAGACCCACAAACTCGAGCGCACGCACGGCCGACTGCGTCACAAACTTGCCGAACCACGTCATGCGCCAGCACGTAAATACGTCCCAGGCTGTCTGTACTTTGCGGATATCACCCTCCAGCGGGTAGTACCATGGGATTTTGTCGCCCTGGTCGGCGAGGTCCATCTCCTCATCGATTTGAAAGCCCACGGTACGGAGCGCTTCACGGGCTTGCTTGATCGTACGCATCTCTGGAATTCCGTCGCCCAGCTCAATGCCGTGTGCAATCTTGCGGTGCTCCGGGTTCGCGGCATCATACTCATCGGTCATGCACCACTCGTAAAGACCGAATACACCACCCGGCTTAAGCACGCTTAGAATCTCGCCATACACACCCTCCCACGTCGGGGCGTGACATGTCGCTTCAATGGCGTACACGGCGTCAAAGCTGTTTTCGCCAAACTGCTCCTTTAGCTTCATAAAGTCACCCTTGACAAAAGAGGCCTGGTCCTGCAGCTCCGCCTTCGCCGTGTACTTGTTGGCGCGATCCACCTGGTAGGCATTGTTGTTGACACCCACAATGGTCACACCGGCAAAGCGAGCGATTTCACGCGCCGGGCCGCCGACACCACAGCCGACGTCGAGCACGCGCATGCCTGGACGTAGATTCATCCGGTGCGCTAAAAAGTGCTCATGACGAGCTAAGGCCTGGTAAAAGGCCTCTCCTGGGTAGTACCGCGCAAAATGAAAGTTTAAGCCCCAGCCATACTCGTACAGGTCAGTAGCACCATCGTAGTATGCGTTCACCACATCGGTGTACTGGTCTAGACGGGCACTCTGATCTTTGTCCGTGTCTTTGGTCGAGTCAGGATTCCAGTACTTGGTATAGTCGGCAATACCCTGCTTGTTACGAAGTTCTGTAGCGCTCGACATGTCCTGCGTGGTGTTAGCTCTAGCACCGTGTGCGGGCTGTGGGGCCAGCGCTTCAGGGACTTGAATGGGAAGCCGCAAGCGGCTTAAACCTCCATGAATAAGTCAAGATGCGAAATTTTCATCATGAGCGTCCGGCCCCCAGCACGCCAGTTGTACATACGTGGCAATGGCACTACCCTGCCTAGTGGGAGAAATGGCCTGATCCGGCCACGTACGCCCCATGGCATCGATGGGATATCACGTGATCTATAAGAAGCCAGGGCCCTCCCGCTCCTCGACGTGGATCCTAGCAGCCCTGCCTCAGCATGCATGTCATTCGCGGCGAACTCATCGAGACTGGCCCAGCTCGATGAAGGTGGAAAGCGTGCATGGTCTCGGAAGGCTGCGCTATTCTCGACACGCGACAATGACGAGACCAACACGGCTGACTCCTTGGTCACCTTGTGGCAGCCAGGCCTTGGCACGCACAGAAGCGCAAGAATCAACTACTCGTAGCGCAAAGCGGCAGCAGCGCGAGCTCTCTGTTGCACTAGCTGTGATGGGAGACCAAGCGTCGCTCTTCTCGTAGATCACGTGCTTAACACTCTACGCGCTAAGGCCGTGTCAGCGTCGCGCGTCATCCACGCGCGGTGCTACCATGTCGATCGTACATTTGCAGAACGTGGAAATCATAAATAGCCATGCGCGATTTTCAGGTACGTCGTGCCTTCTTACGCAGACCCATACATATTTAAGGTCACGTTTGAGTGTATCTCGCCTCTGGAGGATGACATTGAGTGGAAGCTGATATACGTGGGCTCGGCGGAGTCGGAAAAGTACGATCAGGAGCTGGACAGCTGCATGGTAGGGCCTGTGCCTGTAGGTGTGAATTCCTTCGAGTTCGAGGCTGAAGCACCGTCTCCAGAAAAAATACCTGCCTCTGATTTACTCGGCGTGACTGTCATTTTACTTACTGCCTCGTACAAGGACGCCGAGTTCATTCGTGTAGGATACTACGTCAACAATGACTACGAGTCAGAGGAACTGAGAGAAAACCCACCCGAAGATGTACAGCTCGACAAGGTTTGTCGCGAGGTACTAGCAAGCAAGCCACGCGTCACGCGCTTTAACATTAATTGGTACGTGATGGGGTATACTGACTTGCAGGGATAATCCCAAAGACGTGATCGAGCCTTCTGCATCTGAAACGCAAACGACACAGACACAGGAGGGTGAGGCCGAAACGGTGGAGACGACGCCCAAACCCATGTATCGCCCCGAATCTGAGTTGTCCCAGGGCGGCAGTGCATTTGTAACGCTGTAGGATGATCATACATACCCCGCATCAGACAGCCAGTCCAGAATACTGGCTGGACTCGCTAGACTGTTGAAATAGATGGATTCGGCACGGCTTGGCATGCGGTCCTCGAGCATATAGGCCAGATGACGGCTGTGGTTAGTAGAGCCAACGTACTGTAGGAAGGACGTGGGCAGACCCCAAGACATGGCATGATCCACGAAGCGAGTAATGGCCTCGGGCGGAGTGCGTGGTTCGCCTGCGAATAGGGCCGGGTTGACGAGCAGGCCGCGTGCGCTCATCGCACCGCGCGCACCAGTGTATCGGCGCCATTCGACTGCATCGTGATTCGTCCAGATATCGCCGTTGACAATGCAGGGAGCACGCCCGCCTGATCCGCCATCTTCTGCCCATACCCATGCATCGTTTGGCGATGTGCCGCGCGCTGTTTGGAGGCCGCATGCATTCGCACAGTCGACCGCAAACTTGACCGCGTCAAGGTGGACTGGATCTGATGCAGACGATTCGTGCATTGTACGCCCGTGGATTGTAATGAGGGAGGCACCGGCATGCAAAGCATTCCGGACGAGAGTGTCGGTACGCCGCAAGTCTGCGTCGATGCGGATCTTGACGCTTACGCAGTAAGCGTGACCCAGTCGGTCCTTGACGGTACGAACCATATCGCGTACTGTTTCTGGCTGACGGAGCAAATAAGATCCAATGTGCTCCGCATACGCCCATGGCTGTGGGCATCCGCAGTTCAGGTCAATGCCGTCGACGAACGGACTCACGAGCTCGGCGGCGTCGGCTAAAGGACCTGCCTCACTCGCAGCCAGTTGGCACACGAGTGAGCCGCGGAACACGACATCGCGATTTGAGTGTTGCGACGGCAGGCGAAATGTGCCGCGCTCCGCCTGGTTTGTACTGAATTCGGCGTCGCGCGCCTGGGGATGCCGACTAAATTCAGCCGCGAGGATCATTGGAGTCGTAGTGATGTGGGTGTTATACTGTGCTACGAGCGCACGAAACGGCAGCTTGGAGTACCGCACCATGGGCGCACACACATTCACATGGTCGAACGCTCCGAGCAGATGATGAGGTGGCAAGGCCCCTGGCTCCATAAAAAAAGGCAGGCTTGATCCTCCACTGCAGCTCCAGATGACCAACATTTTACAGCAGGGCAAAATCAAAGCGGTGCGAAGCTCGACCAAGGAAGCGCGTCGAGCACTGGAAGAGAGCGATGAGACGTGCTGGACGCTGGACTTAAGTTCGCCAAGTACGAGCGAGTATGCTGAAATGCATTGTACTTTTGACGCAGGCGTGCCGATGCATCAGCTGCGCACTTTGCTGTGCACGTTTGGCGGAGGTTTTTCGCCGATCCGCGTGGTCGCGACGGCCGTCGTGGACGGCCAAGACGTGCTCTTAGCCGATGTCTACCCGAAAGATGGCAATATGCCACAGTCGTTTCCCATCGAAGCTCGTGGCGCACAGGTGGCCAGCAAGGTGACGCTCCGTTTGGAGGGCAGCACGGATGGATTTGGCCGTGTCGTGGTATATCATTTGGCGGTGCTTACATGATCATACAAACTATACAACTATGATACAGAGTTACTCGTCCATGACAGGAGCAGAGGGGATCGGCGCCTCGGACAACTCGTTCGCACGTTGCTGGTAGGTGGGCAGATCGAGCGAGTCTGGCGGCTGGCCTGGCATGGATGGAAGGATAGACGTGAGCCAGGCGCGTTCTTCTTCCGCTTCTTGTGCCTTGGACTTGCTCATCGATGCGTACTCGTCGTACGACGACACAAACGGTGCGGGTGGTGCGGGCATGATGGCACTGCTGCGTTCCTTGCCTTTCTGCTGCGCGTTGCTGGAAGAGAGTGGCATATCGGGTGCGCTTGGCACGGGGATATCATCGATGGCATCCGGTGCACTTGGCACGGGGATATCGTCGACCACCTCGGGTGCACTGGGAGCCAAATGAAGTGCTTGCAATGTGGCCTTTTCGTCCGTGGCGACATGAGCCGAGAGGGTAGTGGTATCGGGATCCTCGAACGGATTGCATATGGGCTCCGGTTTGTCGTACGTAGTTCGAGAAGATGCTGTGCCGTAGCTCGGTGGCAGCGTGGCGGCAGGTTCCATAGGCAGGGTATTCACAACTTGGATATCTGAGGCGTCAGGGGCCTCTGAGTGCGATGGGTATCGGGGGGACCTGGGCCTGACTGGAGCGGCGATATGGACAGCGTTCAGCAAGGGAGGTTGCGCGCAAGGGAGATCAGAAAGAGATACCTCAGAGGCGGTGTCCGAGTCTTCATCGTCCGCGTCCGAATGGTCACGAGGCGGCGTGTGTCGCGATGCGCGCGAGCGGTGTCGAAGATGCGTAAAGAGCCGTGCGCGCTGAGCAGAGGGCGGCCATGGAAGAGATTCCTCTGATTCTGACTTTTCCGACAGCGTTTCCTCCTCGTCCATGCCACCGTGGCGCAAATCGCGCAAGAACACGGCCGTCCCAATGAAGAGGATGATGAATATGGACAAAAAGATGGCGGTGATGATGATGGCTTTGCGCTCAAACCATATGCTTCGGCGAATGTACCGCGCGAATGGGCTCGTGACACCCATGCAGGTGTCTGAATGAGGCGGGCAGACCCAAATAAGCTCGTTGGGCGTGTCCCTCGACAGAGAGGGCCGAGCGGCGGTGGTGGGCCGAGGCTCATATTCCACGGCCCACGCGCACTCGAGCGTTATGTACAGCCAGACGATGGCCGACGTGTACATGCGACGCCGTCGCCGCGCATGCCTCGAAGGATCCAGCCACCGCATGCACTGCGCCACGTAATATGACTCAGTCCCTGGGTGCACAAAATTCGGCGCCTGGCGGTCCCTGTCAGACCAGTGCCACGTGCTCCTGCGACAATTTTGCACCTCGGCGCCTATGTACTACGATGCCATGTCGTCATCATCGCGCAGGATTTCGGCGTCCTCGTCCGTTGATAGCATGTGGTATTGGGAGAAGGGGCGCTCGTAGCGGCGTAGGATGTCGCGCGTGATGGGCAGGTCGTGCAGGATCGCCATCACGTTCGCCCACGCGATGTGCACGAGATGCCGCCCATGTTGAGCGACGTTTTGGAGATGTGCGTAGGTATCGCGGAGGAACGGTTCCGCATCGCCGAGCGAGATGGGGCTGGTGGCATGCACGCGTCGCGCCGCCATCCACATGCAGGCCACATAGCCCATGCCGCCTAGGCACAGCCACGCAAACAGCCACCAGATCACCGAAGAGATGCGCCACGACGAGCGGCAGCGATGCCTGCGGCCGCGATCGGGGCGTTCGCCCCCACGGCACTGCGAGAGGGGAATTTTGCGCATGTTGGTGCGCTCATACCAGAACCCATCGTAGTCCGGCGCATCGCGCGCGCATTGCGTGTCCGGGTCGTCGGGCAAGAGCTGTGCGCCGGGATGCGGCATACAGGTACCGTCAGACACATCGCGATAGTGGTTGAACTCGCACTCAAAGTCGGCCGCAAGCGAGCACGCACAGGGCGTCTTTTCCACACTGCGCTGTGGCATGTGCTCGCCGACGTAGCAGATGCGATCGCGTTTCCGGCGCCAGAGCCACGTCTGCTGGCCAAACAGGCATGCCTCGGCACGTTGCTGACTCGGGCTCCAGCGCTCAAAATCACTGCGGTCGTCGTGGTGCGCATCCCACACACATGGGCGTGTCAGCACGTGGGAGAAGTCGAGGAACACGGCCGTCGCACGGGCGTCAGCCGTCTCGCCGAGCATCACAAACTGCCGCTTGGTGTCCTCGGGCACGGTGTCGATCGTCTGAATGCGCATCGCGGGAGCGAATCGGTACGTGTTCCACGACAGGCCCTGGTCGAGGGTATAGCGCACCGTGTCGGTGACGCGTGTGTCGTCTGCCAGCAGGATGATCGCGCCGTGGTCGCCAAACTCCCACTTGTGCGTGCCGCGGTGCATTTCCTGCCACGTAAAGCCGCCATCACGCGTGAAAAAGGTATCGCACTCGCTGTACGGCTTCAGAGCTAGACCGACATTGCCTGTCGCGAGCATCATTCCCGTCGCCGAGGGGCTCGTGGGCTTGAGCAGATGATCAGGGCGCTCGAGCAGATTGTGCAAATGCAAGTTGCAGCCGACGTGTTGGCACTCGTATGCGCGGCCGGACGAGTCGACGGGCGGCGCGGGAATGGACTTCCACAGGCTACCATCGTTGTGCGTAATGACCGTACGCAGCGCCTTGTGGCCGCTGAGGCTCGCCTCGTGCGTATTCGACACGAGATTGGCGAGCGCGATGCCATCGAGGCCTTGCATCTTTTCAAAGTCGACAAAGCCATGCGCGTCGCGGTTCACCCTCCCTAGCGAAAAGGCGAAGTAGGTGCCGTTTGAGTTGCTTTTGATAATGTCGCCCCATTGCGCTGCCTGCGTCGTGACATGCAGGAACACAGCGCGCGTCACCGAGTCTAGGACCGTGTACGCCGAGTGATCCAGTCGCAACGAGTGCGGCAGGCTGATGGGTGCGAACGTGCGCGCATCCATCGATACGTACATGTGCAGCGACATGTCGACGGGCTGCGCCACGATCATGTACTGCGAGAACACGGAGAAGCCCAGCACACCACGCATCACCGTGCGCTGCCGCCGCGTGAAAAATGCGTCGCCCACGACAATGTCGAAGCCCTGCTTCTGCGGCTTCTCACACACAATCGCTCGCTCGTCCTCCGCGGGAAAGTCGCGCGTCTCGACAAACGCACACTTGCGGACGTGCGTCGCGGCACGCGACCATTTGGCGTAGCCCTCGACGGTGGCATACCACAGCTCTGTCGTGCAGGCATACTTGAAGCAGTCGGGACTTCCTATCCACAGCACCCACGACGGATGCCGTGGATGGAACTGCATGGGCTCGACACCCGCCCCATTCGCCAGCAGCGGCACAGAAAACCACTTCCACGACTGCCCACCATCCATGGTATAGTGCACATGTGTGCCCTGCGTGATCACAAACGCACGCTGTGCATCGTACGGGTGCTGCACGATACGCAGCGCCGTACTCGGTGGATGATGGTGGACGCGGAGCGGCAGCGTATGCCACGTACTGCCGTCGTCCGCGGACTGGAACACTTGGCCGTTGGTCAGGCGCACGAGAATGCGGGGCGACGACGCAAAATGCAGCACCTGCGCAATGGACGCGGGGAACGTGAACGCGGCGTGCCGCACGGAGCCGGTCGCTGGAGCCATCTCACTGCACGGTCGTTGAACCGGCGCATCCAGCGGCACGGACGGAGGCACACACGTGTTGCCCGGCACCTTGCGGTAGCCGGACGGGCCGCGGAAGGTGAGGGCGTTGCCCGTGCACGCGCCGGGCGGAGCGGGCACAGGCATCGTCGGCTGGCACGTCCCGTTCGCACTGCGCACAAAGCCCATGTCACACTCGTAATCGGCCGGCGTGCAGGCACACGCTTCGTCGTGGCCTTGGGGCTCGTGGAACTTGTCGCGCACGAAGCAGTCAGCCTGGGCCTTGCGGCGCAGATACCACTGCCGGCGTCCAAACACGCACGATCCATGAGGCGTCGCAGGGTAAAAGCGCTCAAAGTCCGCCTGGGCGCACTTGCGCTTGGACAGAACCGCAAAGTCGATAAACACACTGGCGTAGCGCTCGTGGGCCGTCTTGGCACGGCGGCCGCCCAGAAGGAGGATTTTGAGGGCCGTCCCATCCGGCACAGACGTGAGCACGACAGGCTCGATAGCCTCAGGCAGCGCCAGTGTGGTCCATGTGGTGCCGTAGTCAAACGAGTACTGCACGGCATCGATGCTCGGTGCATCCGCGGCCATGACAAGCAGGCCGCCCTGATCCGCAAACACATGCTTGTGCGGTCCGCGCGCCACCATGCGCCACGAAAGGCCGGCATCCGTGCTGATAAACGTATCGCACTCACCGTACGGACGAAGTCGGTCACCCATCGATCCGACCCCCATCATAATCCCGGGCGCTGTCGAGGCAAATACGTGCCCCAAATTACGGATAGCAAGGACGGCATGCAGGTGTAGCGAGCATCCAGGACGGACGCAGGACGTCTTTTTGCCATCTAGATCCTGCGTCGGCGCCGGAATGTCTGTCCACGACGCCCCTTCATCGTGGGTAATACGTGTCTGAACACGGGCCGGCGAGCCGGCAGCATGGACATTCACGATCGCCACGCCTTCCATATGCGTCATGTGCTCATAGTCAATGATACCATCCGCGCCTCGCACCGTATCCGCGATACTCAGCGAGAAATTCGTACCAGTGCTGTCACTGATAAAGAGGCCATCCAGACGACTCGCATGGTCATACACGTCCACCGCGAGGTGGTACTTGGGCCCCTCAAGAATCGTGTACGCATTCTCGTGAGACAAAACCACATGTGGGAAGCGCGCACGCGTCCACGTTTCCGCGTCACGACTCACGTAGAGACGCAGCTCGTCATCGTCACTTTGCACGGCCGCGATCAAAAACTGATCCGACCTGCCCATATTCACAAAGCCACGTGGGTTAGGCAGGTCCTCCAACACCACGGCGTGCCGCGTCTGGAACAAGTCGTCGCTCACAAACATCTTGAGCTGCGTCGTGTCGCGCCGCTTGCGACTCATAGAAACGTCCCATGCCAGGCACAGGACGCGTTGTGTAAGCGCCTCAGGTACAGCGACCTGAGGAGTCATTTTGGCCCAGTGGCATTGCTCGACGCGATCTACTAGCAGATGAGCGTCCGAGATAAATCCATCCGTCGTGTAGTAGGCCACGTCATGACACACCTTGCGGAACAAGTTTACCGTGCAAGCCTGGCCTGTGAAAAGGATCCAGTCATGATGCGTCGGATGAAAGTCCAGAGGCATAGCTTTCAAAGTCGTAGGCGGATGAGGCGTTGAGAATGACTGCCACGTCTCGCCACGGTTCGACGTGCGCCAATGCTGAGTACTGCGCGTCAGAATATACGCCTGAGTCTTGTCGTAGGGATGGAGCACGAAAAGGTGCGCCTGACCCTGTTCAGGCCCCTTAATTGGGGCCCACGACTTGCCTTCATCCGCACTTCGGTACACGATACCATCCACCGCATCGTGCCATATAACCACTGACGAATCTTCAAAGTATTGGATCTGAGCGGCCATATTAGGAAAATGGCTCACTTTGACCTCGGGTATGGCTGCCTGTGTGACTAGGGTCCATGCTAGCACACATGCGCACAGCCAACGCCAAACACCGTGCATGCTTGCGGTGCCGATAAGCGCAGGTGTGGGGACGGGAGAACAAAGAGTGGTTTGGTTGGGCGTGAGTCTATGGACCTCCACATGTGCGACCCGTCACATGGTATGGGGCACAGATGCATAAGGTGATGGGGAGAGTAGGATCGGTGCGGGTGTCATAGAATGCGGCGCATGCAAGGACGCCTGGGGAACAAGACCAGGCTTTTCCAAGTTCGTCGTAAGAGGAGACACGGTTGACATCGGCGGGGGCAATTCTTGCATCTTGAATTGGGGAGAAGACAAGTCGGATGGGTCAGCCGATCGAGGCGATCTGGGAGCACCATCTTGACAAGATGATCTAGGTGACAAAGAGTGGGGACATGTACGTGGCTGCGGCTGCAATTTCATAGCGAAGGTGTGGGGAATGGGTATAGCGGCATGATCAAGCGACGACACGAAGGGCGAGGTCGTATGAGGACATGAGCACGACCGGTTCGGAAGCAATGACTCGCCTGTATTTTGCACAAGGTGTATTGGCGACATTGGTGAAGCTGGCATAGAGAGAGAGACAGCCGGTGTATTACCAGGCGAGTCATTCGTCGTGGGCGTGATGTGCAAACGAGGAGCAAACGTCTGGGTTGTATTCTGTGCATAGATGTGCTGCGACGCAGAAACCTGTGCATCGGCAGCAAAACGATCTTTGCCGACCGCATTTGTCATCAGATAGTCGGCAGGCGAAAGCAACAGGCCCAGATCGACAGATTGTGGCCACCGTCGTGATAAGGGCACATGTTCCGGCATCGGCCGATCTGTCGGCGCGCCGTCAGAGGGGTGGCTTGACATGTTCGTAAGCGCATTTCGTTGTAAATCTACAGCCCAATCTTTGGACTCATTCATGGATGCGTGTTCGGTTGTCATGGGACATGCCCTCTTCTCTAAAGATAGGTCGTCCTGGGTAGCGTGAGAGGTAACTGGTTGGAAAGCAGCTCGCGCGACTTTCGCGGTCGTCTGATGAGCCTTTTGGCTGTGATGGGCATCCCAGCTGTCGATTCGACCCCGCATAGTAGCCAGCATACTGGTATGACGACGGTTTGTCAGATTTCGTGGAGATGAAATAGGTTCGTGACAAGGCGATTCATGATCCATACGAGTAAAGTGTTCACGTCCACGGCGTTCTATGGTGCCATGGTGCTCCGTATATCGGAGTAGAAGCTCTTCAATCTCACCGGAGCAGAATTCAGCCAGCTTTCCGTTGGGACCAAAGACCAACACTGCCACATCTGAATTGGTGAGTACAGCTAGTTCATGCGCTTTCTTGAAAAGACCAGCCTTCCGCTTGATATACGTTGTCTTGCGATTCCTATCGCTTTGGATAGGCTGGATATTGATCTTTTTACGGCCCATAACGCGATAGGCACGGTCCCGTTGAACGACGGAGCAGACAGGGCCCTGGTGACGCTGTCATCTCGAATGAGGCGCACACGGGGTAAGGCTGCGCAACCAATCATGCTGTGACATAGTGAGTGAGGCCCCGGCACGGGTCTCGGCGGTGTGGAGGTTCATTTTGTTCCGAAGCGAGGTAGGGCCCACCACGTGGCATGTCATTGGTGGACCGACTCGACCTTGGGAGTGTGTTCGCGAGGCTTACGTCCTTGGGCGGCATTCTTTTTCCCCTTGGTGACGGGTGCGCTGGATGCCACGTGCTTAATGTGCGGAGGGAGCAGGCCCCCTGCTTGGTCCAGCCAAGGCACGCGGAAGCCATGTTGCCACGTGTCTGGGCCCAAAACCTGTTTGATGCGTGTGCATAGGCGGTCTTGCTGATCGCCACGCAGGGCCGTCGTGGTCATGAGCGCAGATAGACGCCGCACGCGCAATGCTGTAGACAGCAGAAACTCGGCTCCTTGTGGCAGAGGCACCAGCACTACAGCGGGTATGCCAAAAGCCTGTCGTTCCGATGGATGCCACAGAGTTGGAACCGTCTCGTCGGTCGAGCTAGCAAGCTTTCCCGCACACATAGCATTGTAGGCACCGGTCAGCATGGGCAAATGAGATACGAGGACGGGTGGATCCATGTCGGCCACGCATACGAATAAATACCGAGGCAGGCACGAGCGATCCAGGGGGATGTTTTGCCGCACAGTATGAATGTGAGACTCGAGCTGGCGCGAAACTGCATTCACACCCACAACGTACGCAGGGTCAGATTTTTGTGGCCTTTTTCCATCTTCATCGCAGAGTATCTCTAGGAGTGTGTGTAGGACGGTGTCACCGTCGGCTTTGGGTATACGGGGCCAGGACACGGCAAACGGTGAAGTAAGCACTGGCCGAAACACGCGCTTTCGTTGGGACAATTTCTCGCCAGAAGCCATAGAGGCTATGAGTTTCGCATCTTTTCCATGTGGACGGTCACGATTCGCCTTGTGCCGCTGTGTGTGCTGTTTGGTGTGTACCTGAGCGACCATACGTCAACGTCGACGGAACCAAGGAGGACCCTGGCAGAAAAGTTGTGGAGGTCTATGTTAAATGACATAAGCTTTTGCGGCGGGAGTGCATAAAGGACGCTTTCGTTTGCGGCCGGCTTTCGACCCCGCCTACCTGTCAATCTTCGACGGAGACTCAAGCATGTTTCTTCGGAGGTCTCGTTCCATCGACGTGCTTGGCTCGTCTAAGAAATTGGATGCACAGCAAAGCGGGGGCGAGATGAAAAAGTCTAAGCCCAAATTGAAGAGTATGCGATCATTCAGATTTTTAAAATCTCCCCGGCTTGGCTTTGCCCCCGAATCTAGCTCCAGGAATCCATCCCAGACACCTGCAACGCGCATGGATGGAAGCTCGATCTCCACGCCGCTCTCTGATGCACACGGTCTTGGCATCAAACATTCCACAGGGCCAGGCATGCCTGGTTCCTCGGGCGACACCCGTCCTGTCCCACACGCACGAATGTACAGCCCCCACAGTGCGATGTCGACAGACATCTTTTCAACATCCAGGCCCCCCGGCACCGGTATGCGCCTCCCGCCGTCGCGCACGGATGCGAATGTGGCACAAGATCCCTATTTGGACTGGGAGCTCCCTTCCGAGATGGCCGCCCCGGCTAGTGAGCCGCTCCCGTCTGTGCCTGTCTTCCCGCAGATGAGCGAACTACACACCGAATCTATGCACAGTGAATCGAATGCTCGTCTATCGCCGACGAAGCTCACACCAGAGGCGACAAAAATGCCAGAGAATGCTGAGGTGTCTCAATCGACATGGCCGCCGTACCATACGGACCCGGTACGCAACATCGAGGATGCCTACTACTACATAAACGAAGCGCCGGGAGACCATCCACAAGATGTCACGATGCAGGGCTATGCCATGCAATCCGATGTGACGGCTCCCACGTCTCAACTTGAAGCAGCCGCTATCACGTCACCCGTACCTCCGAGCGGGCTGTATAATGATCAGGCCCAAGCTGCATCGCGCCCCGCTTCTTTATCAGATACGATAAATCCATCGCAGGAGGTGGTTGATGCTCTTGTGCACCCTTATGGCTCTAACATGGACGAAACGGTGAACCGCCCGGAGTCATGGACGCTGCCGGAACTAGAAAATGGGCAGCCTACGACTGGCGATGCGTTGATGCCTCAGGGTGACGAGGATGCTGCAAGGACCGCAACGATGCGCACATCTGTCAACCCGGACAATCATCCGACTGTCACCGCTGAGCCAGCGCTGCATGAGTTACAAGACGGTGCCAAGTCGCTGCCTCCTGCGAATTCGACTCACTTGGCGTCGCAGGATAAACAGCTGCAGCAGATACAGTCCCATCCAGAGTTTCCGGTATCAGCGCTTCCAACAGATGCATCCTACTACCGCGTCGAATGCATGCTCGGTTCACACGTTCTCGTGTGCAATGACCCGATTGTCCAATCGAAAGTCCCGAAGCCTGTTGCCTACACCTACGACACCTGGTATTTGGAGCCCTCGAACGGGCAAAAATCGGCTAATATCACGGCCATCGTGGCTGCGAGTCCATCGAACGAAGAGGCGCTAAGCGTACCGCTCCACCTGAACGTATTTGCCTCGCAGCTCGAGCCTGCCTCAGAGGGACCGTACGTTCTTGATATCGCTACTCCATTGGAGCTGGAAGTCCCGCACACACAGCCATTATCATCCAATGTCACGCGACTTGTCCCGCTCTCGACGAGTTTGCGCAATGCCGCCCTATTTTCTATGAGCTCGCACGTTATCTTGGCTGCCACGCCACGCCGCCTCGTTGCAGAAATGACATCAGGGTCGGCACCTGGATTGTTGCAGGATGTGTTGTTGGGCTACCGCCCCTACTTTAGCGCGCATCGTCTGCTTGAGCTGCTGCTTCAGCGCACTGAATGGGCCATTGAAAAGCTTGGTCTGCCCAACGTCGCTCCAACGGCACAGCGAGTCTTATCACAATCGCAGTTGGCCCTATGGCACTGGTTGCTCTACTACTACGAGTACGACTTCCAGAATGACGAGGCCCTTACCCGCCGCCTTGTCCAGTGGACGCATGAGCAAAACTTGCGCCTGGAGTCCTGGCCAACCACAAATGTGGGCTCCGCATGGCCATCTACGGTGTATGATGGTGAGGAACACTTGCCAAGGGACTTGCGTGAGCGCATGCAATCGATTTACTCACTCATGGAGATACTCGTGCCTGAAACCCTTCTGCCACCTCCTGAGGCGGCAAACGAAAAGCGCGGCACAGGTCTCTTACACAAGACCCGCTCCATCTCGCGAATGCTGTCGCTGTCAGGCGGTCACAGTCGTCGCGGACATTCACGCAAGTCCAGCAGTGCAGCGGTCGCTGCCGCTGCCCATCAAGATGCGGCAAACATGAGCGGCGATACTGACACGAGTGCAGAAGCAACGCGCGATGTCCCATTCCCTAGCCAAATTCAGCGGAATCGATCGCTGCGTGGACTGCGCAGTATGCTATCGCCACGCACTGACCAGCATGACGATCCCTCGGAATATGAGCCGCGTCATTCGATTCGCAAGTATGAAACGCTCGTACCGGACAATGAAGACGGGGATGAAAGCACGGAGCATGATGCAGCTCTAAAGCTGTTGGAAGAGGCGCTGGGAGATATTCCACGCGCCGAGGACCTGCATCAGCCGGCGTCTAAATCACGCGTTGATGGGCCGTTCCATTGGATCCCGCGATACAACCACACGTCTTGGAAAGAAGCACAGCGAATGTCCATGTCGATGGCTCGTACGACCAAGCCTCCCGGTGCTTCGGCTGCGCCGCCCATGTCTTCGACACCCTCGGCGGCCGACGGTGAGCCAGTCTTGGCTTTGCGCGATTCGCTGCTTCTGTCACAGCGTTCCAGTACGATTGCTCGGCAGATGGGCATGATTGAGCGTGAACTCATGGCTAGTATTGACTGGTCCGAGCTGTCTGAGCCTTCGTGGGATCAGCACACTGTGCGACAGGAACAGTGGCAGCTGGAGTACCAAGACTATGTGATGTTCCGCATCCGCCAGACGATGAATGATGAGCCGTCGGAGGGACAAAAAGATGCACTGCGCCAGACGATCCATGGTCGGGGAATCCACATGTTGATTGCCCGCTTCAACCGCACCTGTGCTTGGGTCGCTAGTCACATTGTGCGCAGCAACAACATCCAAGAACGCGTTGCGATTGTGAACAAGTTCATTCGGATCGCTTGGCATTGTTATCGTCAAGGCAACATGGAATCGCTCTGCCAGATCATGTTTGGCCTGCAGTCGCCTTGGATCGCCCGTCTGCAGCAGACATGGGAACAGGTCTCATTGTGGGAGCTGCGTGCATTTGAGGCTCTGCGTCGCTTCACTTCGCCTCGCGAGCAGTTTGCCTTTTTGCGCTATTCTATGCGTGAGGCCATCGAGACCAACATCCCCTCGCGCCGGTTTTCGCCGTTGACAACGAGTTCGTCGCCGTATGTCCCTTTCTTTGGACAGTTTGTGTCCGACCTATCAGCCATTGATTCGCTCGCTAGCTTTGTTGATGCATCTGGCATGCCCAACACCATGCCGCTGTACGACGATCAGGAACTCTCGTTGAGCTGGGATGCACTCGTCAATGTGTATCGCCTTCGCATAAAGTCGCACATCGTGCGTGAATTTATCACGCTGCAACGCTGCCAGCGCCAGGCACCTGCGCCCCCCATGGAGCTGCCGATTTTGATCGAGGTGCTCCAGCTTGATACCCTTTCCGCCATGGCCATCCAAAGCACCTCGCTTGCCCTGGAACCGTAGTCGATCGTTTTTCGCATGTATAGCTTTCTAGTGGAGGTGCATCTTTTCCCATGGTCGAGGACGGACAAGTCCAGGAGCTTCAGAGTATTCTTGGCTGTACATATGAACAGGCATACAGTGCACTCCATGACGCGCAGGGTAATATGGAATGGGCCATGAACCGCATTCTCGATGGACCAGCGTCGCCGGCGCCCCCACCATCGTTGCCTATCCCGGAGCGGAGTTTGACGGCGCCTCCCAGTTATACAGAATACCCATCAACGCAGTCCCAGGACGAACAAGATGCTGATCTTCAGCGTGCTGTTGCGGCATCTATGGTCCAGCATCCTACTGCACCTTCAGCGTCAAATGAGGACGAAGAGCTCATGCGCGCCTTGGCAGAGAGTGTCCAGGGCGCACCGCATGCACGGCCCGACTTGATGCGTCGACGCCAAAAGCTCGAGCCCGTGGTATTTGTTCCCAGCATACCCACTTACAAGGCTGTGGCATGGTCTCTTCAGGCGCTCTACGCCGCTACACCATTGTGCCAAGCCTTTTATACGTATCCCAAACCCGATACACGTACTACCAACCTTGCCCAGTACTGGAACGGCGTGAGTCCATCCGGGCCGTGCACGGCTGGATCCCAACATACCCAGTTGATCCAGCGCATACAAACACTCTTTTATTTTGCAACTCACACAGTGCGCGCCGTCGTCGTCACGGGCGATATCGATGCGATTCTTCCTCGGGACATCATGCTTCAAGCATCGTGGCAGCAAGATATGCATGCGCTCATAAAAGCATTCGTCGATCTTCTAGCGCATGCATGGAAAACAAATACATGCTTAGAGCAGCACCATCTCTTTCAGATGTTCGTCGTCCCCACGGGCGCAAGCGCGCCTACGGATGAGCTTTCCATGTCGACCCTGGTGCTGGATCATACAGCGACCGAGTCTAGCGTATATTCGTGCTTATTATACCAACTGACGGATCATGAACAAGCCTATTTTATTAGCCGAGCACCTCTTGTGCTATGTCTGCCTGTGCAGCACTCGACGACAGGGCCTTTCCGCATCGATCTAACTGTGTACTTGGACTCATTCTTGTGGAACAAGCGCACTGAGGATGATGTTGCTTCACAATGCGCTTCCCTAGCATCTCAGTACAAGGCTGCTGAAGCAGAAAAACGGCATTGGACGGCACGTCTCGCATCATTCACCGAGCACGATGCTCTATCTTCAACCCAGCAATCGGAAGCGTATCTGGAACATGTCGCACATTCGCCTTTATCGGACTGGATGACACGTATAAGGAAGGCTTTGGAGCAGCGAGTATCAGTGGCTAGGTCGCATATCTCTGCACTAGACGAACAACTCACATCTCTTCGCACGACAATGACCCAACTGCAAGAAAAGCGGTGGAACGATCCGGCATGGCAGACAATGCCCTACGATCTCTGCGCAGCTGTATTTCAAACCAATGAGTCAGAGTGGGCATACATTCAGCATAACGGCCAGTGGTGGCGCCTAGAAGATACACACGCTCAGGCTATTGATCCGCACACGATGACCACGGATCCCGGTGTGGTCTTCTTGGCATATACGCAACGGGCCTATAAAGCGCAAGAACCTACGTCAGAGATACTCACAGCCTTGCGAGACGCTGTGGCCAAAGATAACGAAGAGGCAGAGAGGACACTCTCGTAATTGGTATGCTATAGTACATTCTAGGCACTCTTTGCATGCGGCACACGACGCTTGCTCCCTCCATAAGTGTATCCAATCGTGCCAATCATGACGGCAGCAGCACCCGACCACAGACCTGCACTGCCTGTTTGTCGGTTCAGTAGAACGACACTAATAACCAGACTCACGGCCTTTCGCACAACGAGTACGAGTGAGACACTAAGGCTTGACACTCGGGACGTGAGACGGTTGACACCGTTGATACACAGCAGCTGCGTGAGGACATTGAGGGTGAGGTTGACATAATAAGATGGTACAGTGACGCCCATCTTGGTGCAAATAGGACACATGGGGAGCGGTGCACGCGGTGTCGCATTGGCATCAGCAATTTGTGCAGAAAGACCGCGCGACTGGAACGCAAACAGTGGAAGGGAAAAAAGATGAGAGTAAAAAAGCGCTTCATGCCAATGTTGACGTCCATACTTGGTATATGTGCGCTCCTGGAATATGCCCATCGCACCTGACGTCAACAATGCCATGCTGAGAAGAAACACGCCGAACATATAATCTCCGTTTGAAGACGTGTTTTGGGTGCCTGACGGCAAGGCAGCCGATAGTGTTGCCACAACGACGCCGATCGTGACCAAACACACGCTCATTAGCTGAAGCAAAGAGTACCTCTTTCCATCAATCGTGTACCCCAAAAACATATTGACAAGCATACCACCACTGCGAAAGACAATGTGTACAGACATGGGAATATTGTAGGCAAAGGCCGAATTGTTGAGGATACTAGTCAGATAGTATAAGATCACTTGAATGAGCCAGCGACGAAGGGGAACGCCTGGCCGCTTAAGGCACGGAACATAGCAGCCACGAACAGAGCGCATCTCTACTTCACCCACCAGAGCAATGACCGTTGTAGCCACAAACTGTGCGAGAGTAAGAAGTGTGCCTGAAGCGGGCAACTGCTTTGTTGTGAGCTCCAATGTGAGCGCGTTGCTGCAGCAGCCACCAAATATTAGAGCCATAATCAGCCCAAAATCAGCGATCACATTCCGTACAGTCGTGTACGAAGGGATGCACGACGACTTCACGGCAGGCATCCTCGCTAATAATAGGAGGGAACGGCATCACACATGGTACTTGCGTCACGGCTTAAATGAATAGCCACGTGGGTCGGATCCAAATGCGTACGGGACTTGATGTATGAAACCTTGTTCTCATCCACAGATCCAGTCTCACTCTCAACAACGAGGTTCCCTGGAAATGTCGAGAGACGCAGAAACGGTTTCTCCGAGTGTGGAATCGAGCTCTCTGTCCACAGGACGGGCATCAAGCGTGAGTTCGAATATGACATCAGCGTCTGTGCGCAAGGTCACCCCCAATGCGCCACAGTCCAAGTCCCAAGAAGTATCTTCGCACGACTATAAGAAGACGTCAGGGTACAGGTTCTTTGTGCGGTACATGCCTCGTTTTTCTATGTTTGATTCTCTGAGTCGGAATGAAATGAACGGCCCATTTCGAGGTTTCTACAACTTGTTTTGGATTTGTCTTGCGTGTGTGGTCTTATCAGCCTTCACTCAATCGTTCGATAATACTGGTCAGATTCTGAGTCTCACTCTCGCTACTCTCATGAGTAAGGATACACATGTTCTGGCTCTTAGTGATGCCATTTTGGTGGCACAAACATTCTTGTGTGTGCCCATGGTGCATGGGCTCAGGTACTTCCGAATTACACACCGTTATATTATTTTAACGATCCTTTTACTGTGGCATATAACCACTATGGTAAATGTCATTATCTGGGCCCGCTTCCGAGATTGGCCTTGGGTTCAGTCTGGATTCTTTGTACTTCATTCTATCGTGCAAATGATGAAAATCCACAGTTATGTGGACGTCAATTCGGCCATGAATGAAGAGCACCTAAAGCTCCTCGATACGGAAAAGCAGCTTCTCGACCGTGTGGTAGAAGTGGATGGTACAGGTGTGCCAAGTGGCAAAGAAAAGGCCTGGCACAGAGCTGCAGAGCGCACGCTCCAGCAGCTGGACCAACTTTATCCTGAGCATACGGCCGACAGTAGGCTGAAAGACGTCTATTTCAAGTGGGCGGACTTGCGTGTTCAGTCGGGCTGCTCCAATGAACGCGCACATGTTTTACTGCCCCTTCTCCGCAACGATATTCCTCGCAGTCGAACACCCGTGCCCGAAGACCAGCGCAAAATGGATGTGATGGTTTCTGATTCAGCTTCCTACCCGCATCCCAAGCTGGTAATGGATTTGCGCGACTTGCACCCCTTCATCTGGCATCCAGATGACAAGGTTCGGTCACTTGCTCATGACATTGCCGTCATTCGAGAGTCTCTTTACGCGGCGTCCGTTCCAGGACAAGGCTTGAGCACAATGTGGCCACATAACGTGACCTTGGCTAACTTTTTAGACTTTCAGCTCGTTCCTACGCTGGTTTATAAGCTGCAGTACCCGCGTCGGAACGAAATTCGTCCATGGTACATCGCAGATCGTTGTATCGCTTTGTTTGGTACATTCTTGGTAACCTATGTGATCACGGTCAATTGGATCATACCTGTCGTGGAGGATAAGTCGTCGAGCCTTCTATCTATCTTCCTGCGTCTGATGACACCAATGATTTCTTGTTACTGTATTTTGTTTTATCTCATGTTTGAATGCGTGTGTCAAGGGTTTGCCGAGATAACTCGCTTTGCGGACCGCGAATTTTACCAGGACTGGTGGAACTCTACCTCCATGGATGAATACGCCAGGAAGTGGAACCGTCCCGTGCATCACTTTCTTCTTCAGCACGTTTACTTTTCCATGGTGGTTCGATATGGAATGTCCAAGCAGACGGCGTCCACATTGACGTTCCTCATCAGTTCGGTCTTTCATGAGTTGGTGATGATCATTGTGACCGGTAAGATTCGCGGCTATTTGTTTGTCTTGCAAATGAGCCAGATCCCGTTGATGTTTATGGCACGTTTGCAGTTCATTCGTGCTAGGCCCGTGCTGGGTAATATCCTGTTCTGGGCAGGAATGATTATTGGTCTTCCTATATTAAACATCCTATACATTGTATTTTAGAATGGTGCTAGGTACAGGAACGCATGTCACATTCGCAAGACTCTCCACTTTTTATCACGTGTATTAAAAAATATCTTGGTCGCACGTACGCTTTGCTGCGCACCATGAGCAGCGAAGCAGACTTGCCGCGCTCTCAATCGCGTCCGTTTTTGGAACTAGCTCAAAGCCTGCGGAAAAACTCGCAAGATTCATCTCAAATTGCGAGGAAGATTTCAGAATCTGTAGCAGACGGTGATTTGGACCACCCTGAAGGCCTTTCCATTCTCACCGTCAAGGTGGATGCCCTGCTCGCTTACATCCAGAATTTGGCCCTACTGTGCGTGCATCGCCTCAGCGGACATTCTTTGGGCGAAGAAACGGGCTCCCAATATGTAAAAAATTTGGTCAAGCTCCGCCTTCGTTTGGAAAAGATGCGTCCGATGGAAGCTCGGCTCAAATACCAGGTGGAAAAGCTGCTGCAAACCTTAGCGGCCGTGGAACGTGAAGCTTCATCTGGCGCAGCTCATGAAGATAAGCAAACAGATGTGGAAGAAGATGTGGACATGTTATCATTCCGTCCCAATCCAGAAAGTCTCGTTTCTGCGCAAGTGGGCCGATCAGATGTGGCCGACGAAGAAACAGGCGAGCCGTCCCCAGCTGTCGGCGGCGTATACCGCCCGCCGAAGGTCGCTCCTGTCGTATACGATCCTGACGCACATGTATCACGGAATGCGCGGAAAAAGGAGCGCCAAGTGTCACGCAATACTGCATTGTTGGCCGATTTGACTGCTGGTATGTCAACTAACCCCTATGAAACATCTGTAGGTGGTGTTGGTGGCGATGGTGCCATCGGTACTTCCGGATCATCGCGTGCCCGCGCACTTCGTCGCATGCAAGAATTCGAAGAAGAGAATTACAAGCGTCTCTCTTTGAACAAGAAGGAGGCGAAGAAGCGTCGTCGTGATGAACAGGATGTGGCTCTAGGTGGCTTGGGTTTGTCGAGCCACGGAGGACATCGTCTTAGCGGCGGAATCGAAGAAGAATTTGGTGACTTGCTACGTGGATCTGAACGCGATGCTCGACGCCGAGCGCGTGGCGATGAACGTGATGCGTATAATGCACTGCAGAAGCGAGCAAAGCGTCCAACTGCCATGTCGCAAGCTAAGCAACACGCTGACACGAGCGATCATTTGGGCGCTAGTGCAGCCTCGACACACAAATTCAAAAAAGCTCTGCGAAAGCACAAGCAAAAATCGCGTGTCTAAGCGGCTGATATATGTACACTACCCTAATATGTGTCGTTCTACGGGCGTGGACAAGCACAACACTCAAGCGGTGTCATCAGCTTAGGCACTGCTTGGCTTGAACGTAATGTCAGAGAGGACATTGAAGCCCTCCTTGTAAGCATCGAGCAGGGCCTGTACACGTTGGCGCTCCTTGGTCAGCGTCTCATCCTCGTGCAGGAGCTGTTCGAACATCGACTCCTTGTATAGGTTCACGACTAGGCGGTTCTGTACCGTGTCACGCGAGTAGTTGACGAGCAAGTGCATAATGGCCTTAGGCACCAGGTCCTGAATCGATAAACGAACAATGTTGAAGTATGACGTGATCAGCTCACGGATCAAATTCGTCTCCATCGCTTCACGCTCCGACAAAGCAAATTCCTCCTCTGGCACAGGGTCCATACTGAGGTATTGGTCCAAACTCTTCATATTATAGGCAGCGCTGTTGCCTTCCAGACCAAGGCGGCCCGTAAGAATGTTTGGCTTTTGTTCAGGCATGTGCGAGCTCAAAGAAATGCTCGAGCTAGCATCATTCATAGTGGCACCACCAAAGAAGTAGTTGAGGAAGGATTCGCGCTGACCGCTCGTGCTGATAGGACCCGAGCTCGCGCTGTATGTCGAGCCAGAAGCTGGGGCATCTGCACTCGAGTCTGACGAGGGCGGCGCGCGTTTGGTACCCTCATTCGATGCACCGTTTCTGCGGAATGCTTCCACGGCGCGCTTGGTATGAGGTACGCCGTTAATGATCAAAGCCTGGTTCTGCTTGTCGTCTTCGTCTTCCTCGGTGGCAGGCGTACCAAGGTCCGAGTCGAGCGAAATCTCGTGCCGAGGTGGCTCAGGCACAGTTTTTCGTTGCTTTTCCTCGCGCATTCGGGTCGCAATATTGGCCGAATCGTTCACAAAGGCTGGATGGTTGGTGTTGATGTACGCAGATTGAATTTCAATCAGACTCTGCACGTACTCAGAGGTAGGACCAAGACGTTCACGCAGCAACTCTGAGACGACTTCGATGAGTTGAGCATGCAAACGAGGGAAACGCTGAAGACCAGCACTGGTGCAGTTGTGGCAAATTTTCATAAGCTCTTCATACACAAGTTCCACACAGCGCAAACTAGGAGGCAGAAGCAGCTTGATTTGCGGCTTGATCAACAGTTCGAATGCTGCTTCTGGCACAAAGAGAGTGGGGCGCGGACCGGTGGAATTGCGAATAGCCGTGCGAATATCGTGCACGGTGAGATTTTGGGTCGGGTTGATCGAGTTGAGTGCTTGAGCAAAAATGTCCTGAAAAATACAGTACACGCGGGCACCACCACAGAGCTCCTTGGTGGAAATATCGAACGAGGTTCCGTCAATGGAGGCGACAAAGTCCTTGGCAAATTGCGTCATATATTTGAGGATAAGTGTGCCGCGATGCTGGTCGCCCATAAAAGATGTATCACCAAATGACGCAAGCTCCTGTTGTGCCTGACCCATCAGGGTGTTGAGACGTGCCTTCATATCAGGTAAGCGCTCGCGAATGTGTGCCATCAAGACCTGGTTCAGCGTCTTGGCCAGATATTTCGTGCCGCACTTGTGCGCAATGCTGCGGTATGCAATGTGCGTGCGGAAAAACTCTTCTTCCGAACGACGTGCTTCGATTAAAGGAACAGCATTGTTGATGTCGTGCTGGGAACGATTCACAACGCCAACAAAGCCTAGACGCAGAGGGTACATCCGTCCTGATAGAATTTCAAGCGCGTGTGTGCCTTGATCCATCAAGTCCAGCTTTGTGAGTACACCAACAGTTCGGCGTCCCTGTGGGTCGACTGTGCGAGCAAGTTTGAGACTATCCGAGTTGGCCAAATCCACATTGGCCGGACTCACAGCAATAATAATGCAGTTGGGCTTCGAGATATAATCAGTCACAAGCGAGCGAATTTGGCGTTCGATGTCAGATGGCTGGTCACCCACTGGAATTTTGGTTAAACCTGGCAAATCCACCAACGTAAGATTAATGACATGTGGGCTAAAAATCTTAAGATGGATGGGTTGCTTCGAGATACCTTTATTTTGACCAGCGACACGGAAAGTCTCGTTTTCAATTTCTTGACGAATAGCATTAAAGTCGGTGAAACGTCTGTCAAGATGCAGAAATTCACCATATTCCTCTATGCCACCTGACATTTCAGACGCAGGAAGATGGATGAGCTGTAGCACGAGCGGCCGGCGAGTGACAATGCCACTGCCGCGTGGAAGGAAGTCACGTCCGACTATACTGCATTTTATGTTAGTATGCATTTAGACATAGTACGCACGTCTCCAACACACTGGATTTACCTGATGATTGCGAACCAACAACAACACATTGTGGCAAATCAACACTGTGTCCACCAATGGTAGTGAACGTCTCTTGAAGCCGATTTACGACCTGGATAAGATCAACGTCCATCCCTGTACAAATACAAGCACCAGAAGCACAATAAGCTTCCTTTGACGAAGACGGGGCTCGGCTGTCAAGAGTCACACACGATACGCGCGTGTGTGTTTCGCTCCAACGCTGCCAGCTACGCGTGTTGCTTGAAGGGCGGTCAGCCGGTAACTAGTTCGGCCGAGAAAAGAACGAATCAGTGCGTCGCTCATCCGGGCGACAGCACCGATTCCTCCAAGCCCCACGTAACAAAGCACCCCCCTGGAAGCTCGTCGACATAATATGGAATCAAATGATGTGTTGATCTACGATACGTTGAACGGCATGCTATGCTACAGGTGCATGACACACGTCAAAGCTAGTTAGACCAATGCATCATCATGCTCGGGCATATGAATTCGACCTTAGTTGCCAAGGAACGACGAGACGCTAGCCTTAATCGAGGCAGCGATCTTCTCCTCGACCTCTGGCGTCATGACACCCTTGCTGATCTCGGAAAGAAGGTCGTTCTGAGAGGCGAGCTCCTCGCGGTAAGAAGCCTCCCAGTCAACAATCTTCTCAACAGGGACCTCATCAAGAAGACCCTTGATACCAGCGTAGATAATTGGCACCTGGATCTCAACAGCGAGAGGGTTGTACTGACGTTGCTTCAGCAGCTCAGTCAGGCGAGCACCACGGTTCAGGGTGTAACGAGTCGAGGCATCAAGGTCCGAACCGAACTGAGCGAAGGCAGCCAGCTCACGGTACTGAGCAAGGTAAAGCTTGAGCGAACCAGCGACAGCCTTGTAGATCTTGGTCTGAGCAGCCGAACCGACACGCGACACGGACAGACCAACGTTCACAGCAGGACGAACACCCTTGAAGAAGAGCTCAGACTCAAGGAAGATCTGACCGTCTGTAATCGAAATCACGTTCGTGGGAATGAAAGCCGACACGTCACCACCCTGGGTCTCAATAATAGGGAGAGCAGTGAGCGAGCCAGAGCCGTTGGCATCGCTCATCTTAGCAGCGCGCTCAAGGAGACGCGAGTGCAGGTAGAAAACGTCACCGGGGTAAGCCTCACGACCAGGAGGACGACGCAGAAGAAGCGACATCTGACGGTAGGCAACAGCCTGCTTCGACAGGTCATCGTAGACGACAAGAGCGTGCTTGCCATTGTCACGGAACCACTCACCAATCGAGCAGCCCGTGAAAGGAGCCAGGTACTGCAGAGGGGCAGCATCCGAGGCGGTAGCGCTAACGACGACCGAGTACTTAAGGGCATCGTTTTGCTCGAGCGTCTGAACAAGCTGAGCAACAGTCGAACGCTTCTGACCAACAGCGACGTAAATGCAGTGCAACTTCTTCTTGTCATCGTTGCTGTCATTCCAGCGGCGCTGGTTGAGGATGGTGTCAAGAGCGACAGCCGTCTTACCGGTCTGACGGTCACCAATGATCAGCTCACGCTGACCACGGCCAATGGGCACCATGGCATCGATAGGCTTCATACCAGTCTGCATAGGCTCGTGGACACCACGGCGGGGCAAGATACCCGGCGCCTTAACCTGGGTACGACGACGCTCCGAAGCCTTAATGGGGCCCTTACCGTCAATAGGGTTACCGAGGGCGTCGACGACACGACCAAGCAGCTCAGGACCGACAGGCACATCGACAATCTGGCCAGTGCGCTTGACAATGTCACCCTCCTTGATCAGGGCATCGGAACCGAACACGGTAACACCAACATTGTCAGGCTCGAGGTTAAGAGCCATACCACGAACACCAGAGGAGAACTCAACCATCTCTTCGGCCATGATGTTACGGAGACCGTAGATACGGGCAATACCGTCACCAATGGCGAGCACGCGGCCAGTCTCCTCGACATCAAAGTTCGAGGTGGCACCCGAGATGCGCTGCTCGAGAATCGAGCTGACCTCCGAGGCAGCAGCCTTGGCCGTAGCATAGCTACGGGCAGCAGTAGCGAAGGCCGGAATAGCACGGCGAGCCTGTATGCAATAGCCCAAAAGAAACAAGGCATTCATGTTAGTATCAAGATTCACTAGCGCAAATCCGGTGCTCACAGACCGGGCCTGATGTGATCCGAAAATCGTCGGATCACACGGCGCCGGCCCAGACGGATCAATAAGTACGTACCGTAGGCACAGCAGCGGTGCGGGCAAGGTTAGCAACTGCAATGCCGGTGGACCTAGCGAGCATCGCGAATATTACTCGAGGTAGGGCAAAAGGTAAAGGACAAGGACAAACGGACGGTCCGCGACTGTCGTAACGGAACGCACTCACTCACTCCGTCGGCCGGGCTACGCCGCGGCTCTGCTGGCAGTTTAGTTCCGCGAAGTGACCCGGGGACGCATGACGCTGGTCCGAGAAGGAGATTCAGCGAATAACGGGGCTGGATCTTGTATTGGAATTATCTCATCAGGGTATCTCGGCCGGACAGCACACTCTCGGGATGACCCGGCTGATCCCCGCCGAGAGCTAGAAGCGCGCTTCAGACGGAATTGTCACGTGATATTCACATGGCGGCAAGCAAAGTGCTTGTGCTTCCAGACGCGGTTCTCGAAGAATTGAAAGGTCTTCTCCATGGCAGCTGCGCCTTGGAACATGGCTCGCCGAGCTGCCATACGGCAAACGCGTCACAGCTTTCTTGGCATACTTTCACCTAAAATATTATCTATGCGTACTATGGCAAGCGCTAGGCCGAATATGACGGTGGAACAAGTGAATGAGGCTTTGTCTCTCTTAAGGTCTCAGCCTAACCATTACGTGGTGGCGTCCATTTCAGGCCGCACATTCGTGTTAAGTAATTCCGATCTGGTCACGCTTCCGCGTATTCGTGATGTCAAGTTAGGCGATGTACTAGAACTTGATTTGGTGCACGAAGTGGGAAGTCGCGACTACACATTACGTGCTCAAGATCCGGCGCATGGTGCAAGAAACCCCGAGGGCGGTCGATTCCCGCTGGCACTTGTACGGAACAATGAGCAAAATACGCACAGCGTGCGCGTGGCGACCGAGAACCTGTACAAGATGGCAGACCCTGCATCTATTGTGCCTTTCTCCCAGTCTTGGGCCGCCAAGCTGATTCCATCGGGTCTCGCACATGTAGGCGCAGCACTTTCCCGCGACATTGTTCGGGTGCAATGCGTCGTTGTCGAACATACCAAGGGTCCCATGGAACGCATTGAAAAGTTTAAGCGCCGCAAAGGTTATGACAAGGTGATCACGCACAAGCAGCCGTATACCCGCGTCCGTGTCGATAGTATCACGCTAGGGACGCCTCAATAGGCATGTCTATAGAATGCATTTTATGCTAACAGACCCCCCATACCGCCGGCATATGCCATGGGGCGAATGTCAGGATGCGGCTGAGCCTCAAACATGGTCCATGACAGTGTGCCCTGGTCATCAATGTGACCAAAGGCGCCCAAGTTACCTGTCGAATCACAGTAATTGGGCGCAGAGAACACGGTACAGCACATGCCATCATGCTCCTCTGCATAACCACGTTGACGTACTTCGTGACTGCGCAGCACAGCGGTGATGCCATTCAGTTCACACCAAGCACGTGTAATGTCAGGACCAAAGCTAAAGCCAACACCACGCTTACTAGGTCCACGGCCAGAGGCAGCCTGGGGATCACTCCACAGCAGCTCCATCATCAGACCTTCTTGGCCAGGCTGTTTCTTGGAGAATCGATCAATGGCGCGGATGTCGTCCAAAGTAACATGGTCGTCGCTAAACAAGCCACCATGTACCACGAAATAGCGTTTAAAGCCAGTATCTTTGCAGACGACAGGGTCCTTCTGGGCTTGACTCTTGCTGGCATTTTCTGGCAGCTTGTCCGCTGGGAGCGGGGGACGAGACACATTCACAAGAGTGGCAAGCGGAATTGCAACAAACGTCTGTGTGAACAGTTTAAAAGTCATGTCGCCACCAAACTTTGCTTTGCATTCGCCCTCAAAGCCATAAACCTTGTTCATATCGCTTGTTTCGTGGTTCCCACGGTTCACAAGGGTTGTGGCTGGGTATAACCATTTAAATGCAAAAATAGTCAGAGCGATTTCGACGGACCAGGAACCGCGATCGACAAAGTCGCCGTTGAACAACAATGCATGGTTCTTAGAAGGACGACCTGTCAGGCTTAAAAGATGCACAAAGTCGTAGAACTGGCCATGTGTATCGCCCACGACCTCGATAGTCGTGCCTTCAGGCACAGTATATTCCACCAGCGACGCCTCTTTCTCAAAGGCACGGAGCGCACCCAGGATAATGGCCCAAGCAATGCCATTAGGAAGTTGCTTTCCCTCCTTGAAATGCTGAATCATTTGGTCAATAAATGCGTCGTCAATTTGACCGAGGTAGGGCTTGTTGTCCACAGGCGCTGAGATGGGTTGGTTAGATGCATGCGTTGGGAGCCGTGGACCCTTGTAGTCCGATGGGATCTGTGCGCCTCCCATATTCTGTTCAAGGAACTCTTCGATGGTCTGGTGGGGTGCTGGACCCTCTTCTACACGAATCGCTTTCTCGAATTCCAGTCTTCGAACAAGCTTGGAGGTTGCATCCAGTTGCATTTTGACTTGGGCATTGCGTGGATCAAGTTTGACGACCATTTTCAGGTCTGGAAGTGCAGCCTTGGGATCCAGGATGGCCAAGTGTGCGCAGGCGCGACGGTAGTAGGCCTTGGCAAACGTGGCATCCAATTCAATGGCCTTGGTTGCATCGGCAATCGCCAAGCCATATTGCTCGAGCTTGAGCTCACAAATGGCTCGGTTGCTGTAAATAGCCACGATATTAGGGTTGAGCGAGAGAGCATCCGTGTATAGGGCCTTGGCCTGGGTATAATCACCCTTCAAAAAGCGCTCATTGCCTGCGGCTTTGATCTCTTCTACCTTTTTCGTAAGTTCATCTGGAGACAGCGACGCAGCCACGTCAGAAAGTGCGGATGTCACAGACGACATATCTGTCGATGAAGCTGGAATTGAAGAGGTCGACGGGGCTGTCGACGTGCCGGACGACATGCGAAGTCTTGTCGGCTGGAAAAAGAAGACTGGAGGTCGGTCGTGAAATGACCACGTGCGTGTTGGTTACGTAGTCCTGATTCTTACATGCAGTCTATGTATATGTACGTATCACTGGTTCATACCGCAAATAGACAAGCTCCGCATCTCTTGGAGAACGCCTTCGACTTGTGCATCAAGCTGTCCTTCAGCGTACTCGGTGCGCACGGCCTCGGGGAAGTAGCGCTGGACACCGCCAAGTTGCTCGTACCCATCCTGAGCGAACTTGAGCTGCACACGCACCATCATCTCCAATGAGGGATCAAGATACGGGATTCGCATATCGACGAGTTGGGGTAGTTCGGTCATGAGTTGTTCATTGATAGCGTCAAACACTAGTTTGGCTTCGTTGTGTTCGCTCTCCATGCGCGGTAATTTGGATGCATCGTCTGAGGGACGATCCGACTGCTTTTTATATCGTGATCGTGTGGCGTCATAGTCAAGTAGCTTGCGACTCCGCTTGTCAATCAGCTTGTTAATTTCCGGGAAGTAGCTGCAGAGTTTGCCGATAGGGTCTAGCACGGTCGCACGGTAGGGGGCATCGAGATCCCGGGCGGTTTTTGCATCGAGATCCTCCAAGGCGCGCTTATACATGCTGGCAATCATAGCCGTCTCACTTTCTTCATGGTAAAATCCTTCCACCGTATCACCGATACGTGCTTCGGAAGCCGACATGAGTCGGATGGCGTCGAGATAGTCTCGTGAGGACTTGAGCAAGGCCGAAGCATGCCTCTCAAATTCCCGGTACTTGTGCTCCTCTTCCTTGAAACGCGAGTCATCAGAGCGCTCTAGCTGACCAGTTTTCTGCATGAGCTGGGTTCCAGCCCGATTGATCGATTTTTTCAGTCCTCCCCAAGACATGGCGACGACAGTACCGAGAACGAGAACGCCAACCAAATATGAGGGGTCGCCCTGGTAGTCCGTGCTTGAATAGACCCTTATGTCATCAATCCTAGTTACGCCCTCCACCGACACCTGCCACAGCCCTCGGTAGTGGGACGCTCGCTACGATGCAGCGATTGTTTGGCTTCTCGCAATCCAAACCGAAACCAGATCTGCAGCAAGCCATTTCATCTACGGATGCACGCGCAGAAGCGACGCAAGGAAAGATAAGCCGTCTAGATGCTGAATTGGGACGTTATCGCGACCAGATGAAGAAGATGCGTGATGGTCCGGGAAAGTCGGCTGTGCAACAACGAGCCATCCGTGTTCTTCGTCAGAAACGCATGTATGAAGCACAAATGGAACAGTTAATGCAGCAAAGCTTTAATATGGAACAGAGTATAATGGCAACGGACAATCTGCGGAATACCATGGCTACCGTCGATGCTATGCAGCAGGCCAACAAAGACCTTAAACGAACCTATAAGAATGTGAGCGTCGACAGAATCGAACGTATCCAGGACGAGATGGAAGATCTTCTGGAGCAATCTGGAGCACTTCAAGAGACGCTTTCGCGCAGCTACGCCATGCCAGAGGACATCGATGAAGAAGAGCTCGAGGCCGAACTCGAGGCGCTCGAAGAAGAGCCACTAGAGCAAGAAAGTGAGATGCCTTCCTATCTACAGCATGCAACAGGCGCTTTTCCAGCGCAGCCCGACTCCGTGGATAAATTGCCGGCAGAATCGGAACCTGTGCCGAGCGAGATGCGAGCGGCCTAGGCATCTTCAAATGGCGGCAAGCCCCATTCTTCCGGACGAAATTCTAGCAGTGAGCCAATTTGTTGATGTGCGCCCACGGGTGGCCCCTGGTCTGTTACTGCGCGGAGCTGAAAGTTAGAGATACCCTTACTTACATTTGCATCTGGCACCCATACGACTGTGCTGTAAGCACACGAACACGTACCTTTCATACCAGCCGCTAGTCCCGCTTGGACGCCAGGCACGGCGTCCTCGAAGACAAGCACATCGCCTTCGTGACCGGCGAGCCGATCGTCGAACTCAGCCCCTGGGTTGCGTATGCCCTCCAAAAAGGCACGCCCCTCATCTGTGTTGTGGATGCCAAGGCCGTGCTTCGCCGCGATGAGGAAAATATCTGGAGTGGGTTTTCCGCGGCCCACAATGTCATCGTCCCCACAAATAACGCGATCGCCGAAGACGTCGAAAATGCGTGGATTAGCTCTAGCTTTGACTTGGTCTTGGTTGCGCGTGAGTAGCATGGTACGTACAGTTGACTCTGCGACTGCCTGTCGCAACCTAGGCGTGAGTGATAGTTACGTACACAGATCGGAATTTGGTGTTGGGCAAGGTGCCGCACGAGGCGCTCGGCGCCGGGCATGGGTGGAACGCGCTCGAACGCTGGGAGTAAGAGAGCGTTGCGCTTCTGCAGAAAATCATCCAACGTGAATGGGCATTCGTGACTGAACCCGCGTTCGACATCTTGAGGATGGTCGGGATTTGGCGGCCACAGACTCGACAGGAGTACCACTGACATGAGCACCGCGCAACGTACGTGTCGCATCCCGTTCGGGCTTGCCCATCAGCCGAGCCTTGATGTCCCAGGTCTGTTCCTTGCCATAGGGCTTCAACAGTTCATTCACGACGTCCGTGTAGATGCGCTCGCTATCGATCAGCAAGCCATCCATATCAAACAAGACAGCACGAACCATGTTGGTGGGGAAATGTCACACTTAGTCATCGGGGGACCAGGCCCATTTATGGCCCACTCGTTACTACACTACATAGAGTCGGCATCTTGAAACACATCACTGTCGTTAGAAGGACGCCTACTAGACAGGCCGCCCCGGTTTTCATAGATGACGTTATCGTCTCGATGGTCGCCTTGAGAGGCGGCCACGCCTGCAAGGTACGAAAGAATACGCCGGTTGCGCGATTCTTCTGTCGATGGCTCGGCCCGCGAGATCGACTTGTGCCGCGGCTCAGGGCCTTGGCTTGGTAATGTCCGAGTCGTCTTGGGCATGGACGGGGCCATGGCCTCGTCCAGTGCGTACATCGCCGGACCATCTGAGATGGACGACGACTTGTCCTCGTCTTCTTTTGGTGTCAGCTCTTGGTCCAGCATCGTCAGGGGCGCCTTTGAGCTTGCTTTGTGTGCCGCGTAAGGCGCTGTCTTTTTCTTTTCGCGGCTGACAAACTCGGGGACATTGTACTCGTCTGGTTGGAACGATCCGGACCTCGACCATGTATGAGACTCGAAAACGAGCGGTTTCTCCGACCGACGCTCGTGCTTGGGTTTGCGAGTAGAACGGCACTTTTCGTGCCCATCTAGCTCGCGAGTGATAGGCTCTGTGGCGACCTGCGACACAGGTGTGTTTTCAAGGGTATACGGCTGTTCATAGGCGTAGACAGCATAGGGCACCGAGTCATTCTGAGTCAGGGCGGACGTGTCGGCGTACAATGTGCCTGCAGGGTCCTTGACATCCCCCACGGACACATCACTGTCATGCATGGCACTGAGTTCGCCAGGTATGGGAGAGGAGTCATAGGCGTGGTGGGGCGAGTGGAAGGAGACCGCCGCATGCTCAGTTGTCGAGTGTGTAAGCTTCATGGGGGGCTCGGAGCGGTTAGCCTCGCGTCCCGCCCAGCACTTTCGATGCCAGAAGAGGCCAGCTCCGAGTATCGCCAGTGCCGCTAGGACTGGAAGCACAATCGACGCGGCAAGCTCGCCGCCAGAAAGACCACTAGAATGGTGGTTGTAGTCCGTCACCTGTGCATTGCTCCACGACGGCGATGTGTCTAGGTTGGACGGGGTCTCGGAACTGTTCGCACTGAGTATCCACGTAGCACCGAGAGGGTAGCTAGTTTCCCATGGCTGGAAGCCGTTCGGCACATACTGTAGGTTCACATGCAGATCTTGCTGCTTGTCCCACCATTTCGAGTCGAGTTGCACAGTCTTGGCACCGTCCCTGGCGTTCAGACCAAGCCAGGCATGAATAGGAAGGACCGAGTCGCCCTTTTGGGAATATAGATACACATCGAACTTGTTTGAATGCATGCAGTCAGGCTTCCACTTGAGGGCAAGAAGGGAGCCGCTCACCTTTTGGTTGCGAACCGGCGACGCATACATGTCTGCTGAACGACACGACGGCGCATCACGCCGTACACGTCTGTTCATCCCCAGCTCGTGCGCGGCGCGGTCGTTCTTGTTCCTGGCTGGTGCGGACGTTGGCGCTCGCCTTGGGCTTTTTGCTGGGCGCCCCAAAAGGGCCCAGCCCCCTGGACGGCACGTATGCATGCACTTTCACGCGCCGCGCTGTCCCACGCGCATCGCAGGGCAGGTATGTACGTGATGTGCTCGTGGCGCCTGCATCTCGGCCGAGTACGTGTAGGCGGGGTCTGGGATCCAGCGTGGGGTGACGCCGGCGCTCGGCCAACCAAAATTTCCATCGGACGCTCAGACCTTGGCTGCCCTCGTTCCCCATGGCTTCGGATCTGCGCACGGCTCTGACGAACATCCTGCTGGATCCGAGCAACCAGCCGATCCTTTCTATCATCAAGGGCGCTCGTAATGGTCTAGTGTATGGTGCCAAGATACGCTTTCCACATGCACTTGTCATGGTGTCACTGTTCGGAGCAGGGACGACGCGCCAGAGATGGAAGAAAATCATCACAGCCACGCGACAGCACGCCACGAGATTGGCTCTCTATGTGACGATATACAAAAGTGTGCTTCTCGTCTTGCGGGATCTATTCCGCAACGGGAAGCAAGCATCCATTGATCCATTTGTGGCGGGCATGCTCAGTGGCTGGTATATGTTTGGTGAACGCACGCCAGTCAACGAGCAGATTGTTCTCTATTGCGTGTCACGATGCCTCGCCGCACTTTTACCACGTGAGCGTGTGCCCAAAAACTATCCGCCGAACAAGGTTCTGCCTATTGATAATACCGCACACCAGATTTTCGCTGCAGTGACGTGGGGTTCGGTCATGTGGCTGTTTGTGAACGAGCGGCGCCGCCTGAACGGTGGATTGGTGAACAGCATGGACTGTACGTATGCGCTGCGCACTCACCACAGACCTGTATGTTTTGTCCGACAAGTGGGACAGCTTCCGAAACTTTTTATGGCACAATGTATAATGACATATGATGAGGCCATGGTAGGTCGCCAGTACATTCATTTTTTCTTGACTACAAAATGTTGGGTACATAAGATTATCCATGCTTCTTGTTTAGTTGGCCGTGACGCTAGCAAAGTAGGGATGGTGCAGTGCGCGCTTCGCGCTTATCCGGGCCGCAGGATCGTAAATGAGCATGAGGCCTAGAAGATCAATACCTGCATCATTGAGCGAAGGAACGGCTTGCTTGAGTGGTACGCCACTCCATTGAGGGAACGTAGTCTTGTAGTCAGGAAGCGACTGAACGCCTGGCCAGGTGTCGTCGTTCGGTGTGCCGAGAATACGGAAGATGCGGAAGATTTCATCAATCTCTGAATCACCAGGGAAGAGCGGTGTCCGCATGGCCATCTCAGCGAAAATACAGCCGACCGACCACATGTCAATGGCCGTGTTGTAATGGCGAGAGCCAAGCAGCACTTCAGGTGCGCGATACCATAGCGTAACAACTTCATGTGTGTATGTTCGCAGAGGGATACCAAAGGCACGCGCTAGACCAAAGTCTGCGAGCTTCAGGTTGCCTTCCTTGTCGATGAGGAGGTTTTGTGGCTTGAGATCTCTGTGCAGTATACGGTGTGCATGACAGAAGTAAATACCGCGAACAAGCTGGTACGTGAACTTCATGACGATATCTGGTCCCAGACCCTCGGGTTGGCTAGCCACATTGTCCATGTATTTTTTCAAGTCGAGGTCTAGGAACTCAAAGACCAAGTACAAGCGCGACTCTTGGTGTATAATTTCGTATAGACGCACGATATTCTCGTCGCGCAGCTCCTTCAATAAACTGATCTCACGAATAGCAGTCGATGGCACGCCTTCGTCTTCTGCCTCGAGTCGAATCTTTTTCAGTGCCACGATGCGGCCATTCGCGCCTGGCGTCATATCTCGGGCTTTATACACTACACCATAGGTGCCTACACTGTCAGTGTGTGACGAATGACATACCCTCGCCAACCTTCTCGATTTTTTGGTAGTTTTCCATCGTGCCCCGATGTGCCTGCCACTCGTATCGAGCGCCGTCGTGCCACAAACACAAGAGGCCGTGGAACGCGCGCGTGGCTCGTGTGTTGGTTGGCAAAAGCCTGTGCCCGGCACGTGAATACGTATTTCCCTGATGAGGAAGTATGCTGAGCCTCCGCGGGCATGTGGATCCATGCGTGTGGTCGTCGGCTTGTTTTTCTCCTCCGCATCATGTTTTCGACGTGGGCCGCGCCAGGCACGTCACGGCAGACCGTGGGTGCTGTGCCATCTACACCGAATCCGAATGCCCCCAGTCTCAATGCATCAGGTGGCGCCGGATCTTGGATGCAGACCCAGGCATCGCCAGGTCCATCTGCATCGACGTTGGGCACGCCCGGCGCAGCAGGCCAGCAGCCAGGCTCTCTCTTCTCTACCCCACAGCACACCTCGCCGCAGGCGTTCCCAGGATTCATGCCTGCACATCCACCGACGCAGTCGCCCTTTTCGACTCAGCTAGCGCCCACGGCATCGCCTGCAGGCGCCCAGCCTTGGACCGCAGCACAGGCGTCGCCGATGAGCCAGGCACCGGTGGCTTATCTGCCAGGGTACCTCAGCAAGATCCGTGGAGGCGATCGGAGCTCGGCTAGTACGAATCGTTCGGCAGAGGCAGCCGTGTCGCCCATCGTCAAACCCGAAGCCGACACATCGTCCATCTTGCTTCCCAAAGAGCATGCGGCTGCGTCCACTATTGCGCCTGCATCACCGCCAAATGGCTTCCACTCCTCATTTTTTGCTCGCAGCAGTATGGATGGCGGTGAGCCGACGCGTTCGCCGCCCCCTGCAGGCAGTGGTGTGCGTGAAGGCAGTATCTTTGGCTACAGTAGTCTTCGTGGCTCTCGGCCGCCGCCTGCCCAGGATGAGGCGGATCGGTCCGCATCTCGTGCACCGACATCTCCGCCTTTGCCTGCATCTCTTACCAACAGCGCTTTTCCACAGGTGGGTGCGGACGTGATGGACGATGACGACGATGCACCGCCGCAACAAGCACTACAAGATATGCCACCGTCGCACTTGAGGGCCTTTGATACATCGACGGCATCCATGGCAGCCGTGCCGGAAAAGACACGCGTGGGCGCACCGACGTCACAGGGAGCCCCCGTGGCACAGCGATCTGTGCTGGTGTATGGCTTTCCGCCCCTTATGCGCTCAGTGGTGGTAGAGCAACTGGCGGCTTTGGGCGAAGTAGAATCAGTGGATGATGTGACCACTGTGCATGCACAAGACAAGACACTCCGTCTCGTGTATCGTGAGCCTGTGCAAGCCCTGCAGGCGGTGCTGCAGAATGGCAAGTCCTTGGCAGGCACGTGCATGATTGGTGTGCGGTGGGAAAATGATGCCATGCATCAGCAGAGCTTGATTCGTGGTTTAGATGCACCACTTCTCGGAGCGAGCTCCATGGATACCAAAGCGGCGGCAGCGGCAGTGCCCTCGACGCCTGTGACCAAGGCTCATCCGCCCAGCACACCGGCCTTTGGACGGCCCATACAGAAGATCGACACGCCAGGCTCGGTATTGGCGCAGCCGGCCAAAGATACCTCAAAAAAGTCTACGTTCGAGTCTCTCATGAACATGCGTGCCTCTATCTTTGGCACGGCACCCCAGCCGAAGGATACGACATTGGACGTAAATGCCAAGCCAACGAGTGTGTGGGGCTATGTAGCGGAGAGTCTGTTTGGTTGGTAGAAGAAAATTCGGCCTTTTCTCTTCATCTCCTCCACATTCGACGGAGAGCCTGGGAAGATCGCTTAGGCGCCAAACTGCTGTGAGCCAACCTGATACGTACGCCGTACAGCGTGCGGCCCTGGCGCTTGAGAGCATAAATCACATCGAGTGACGTGACAGTCTTGCGCTTGGCGTGCTCCGTATACGTGACCGAGTCGCGAATCACGCTCTCGAGGAAGAGTTTGAGCACGCCACGAGTCTCGTCGTAGATTAGACCCGAAATACGCTTCACACCACCACGACGTGCAAGACGACGGATCGCCGGCTTGGTGATACCCTGGATGTTGTCGCGCAAAATCTTGCGATGGCGTTTAGCACCGCCCTTTCCAAGACCTTTGCCGCCCTGCCACGTAAGTCGCTGTTCACCATACTTTGCCGCCTGCAAGTGTCAATGCATCTGTACGTACGTCCGCTCATAATGGTCGTTGCGAGTGTGGCGTCAGTGAGTGTATGAGGGACGTGATGGTACCACTCTCCACACACGTGACATGCACGGGCGGCAGCAGTGGAGTCTCGCTCGATAGGCGCACCCTGCCATGTCGTCTCGCATTTGGTCGCACATTGCCTCTGCCATGAGTCAGCGCCCCATCGTCCTTTGTGGCCCATCCGGCGTCGGAAAAAGCACACTCATCAAGAGACTATTCGAAGAGTTTCCTTCGTCATTTGGATTCAGTGTGAGCCACACCACCCGCAACATACGTCCGGGCGAAGTGGATGGCCAATCCTACCACTTTGTTACGCGAGACGAATTCGAGCAGCGCGTGCGAAACGGCGAGTTCCTCGAGCATGCTGTCTTCGGAGGGAATATGTATGGCACGACAGCGCAGGCTGTGCGTGATGTGCACGAGAAGGGCGCGGGACGTCGAGCGATCCTTGACATCGATGCGCAGGGTGTGCGCCTCATTAAGCAGAACCATCCTGACCTCAATCCGATCTATGTGTTCATCTCGCCGCCCACTTTTGGCACGTTGAAGGAACGCCTCGAGGGTCGTGCGACTGACTCGAAAGACGCGATCGAGCGCCGCCTCAACATGGCTCTCGACGAGCTTGCCTATGCCCGGCAGCCCCACTCGTTTGATTGCATCATTGTGAATCAGGATCTAGCAAAAGCCTACGAAAAGCTCCGAGCCGTGATCCAGGGCGAAGTGTCTGTTCCTTCAGACAGCGTCCCGCCCGAAGATGAGGCAGAGCGTCTCCGCCGTAGTTCCTAGGCACCAATTTGGACGGAAGCAGCGACTTGGTCGCTCTTGTCGCAGCGCGCCTCGACAGATACCTGGCCACCACTCTGCACGATCATCTGCACGGTGATCGACTGGCATGTCGCTGCGTGCGGCACGACGAGCTCAGCCAGAGGCGAGTTGTCTGGCTGGATGTAGGCACTGCGCACCTCCTCGGGCTCCAGCGGCTCGTCCTCTTCGTCCTCCTCGTCGAGCGGCTCTGGGTCTACCTTGTCCACGCGAACACTGGGCGTGCCCTCTGCGAGGCGGATCAGCGTGGCGTTCGAGTTGGGCGACACAGGGAAGCGCATGATACGACGCGCCGGCAGCGGCGTGTGAGCATGAACCAGCGGCACGAACAGCTTGCCATCCACCACCTGCTTGGCCACACGCTCTTCGGCAGGCGCGTCTAGCACCACACCGATCGGTCGCGTAGTGGCTGGCACTGTTACGGCGGCGCTGCGCTCGGCATGCTTGTTGGAGAGCGACGTGACAAACTTGAGCTCGTCGCTATCCTTGGGCAACAGCACCAACGACTGGGCGTATACGGCACAGCCGCGAGCAATCACCTGGTCTGAGTCGATCGAGTACGTGATGTGTGTGTTGCTGTCTTCAGGGAACAGGAACGACAGTTGCTCGGCAAGACCAGCGAGACGCGAGGCGCCACCGGCGAGGATGACTTCATCGACATGGCATGTGTCGAGCTTAGAAGACTCGATGGCCTTCTTGACGTCGTCCACAGCCGTCTGGTAGATGCTGGACGCCAGCAGGTTGAGGCGCATGCGGTTGATGCTTCCACTAAAGTCGACGCCCTCGGCGAGACTCTCGACACTGCACTGGGCCGAGTTGCTGGCGCTGAGAGAGCGCTTCGTCAGCTCGGACTCGTTCCGCAGCTTGGCCCATGCACGAGCGTCTTGGTCGCCGATGGAGACCTTGGTCTTTTTGGTAAACTCTTTCGCAAAGTGCTGTACGAGCACATCGTCGATGGCACGACCACCCACCGTCTTGTCGTGCACGTAAGCGAGCTTGGAGAAGAGGCCGGCGCGCGCTGCATACACCGTCACGTCCAGCGACGTACCACCAAAGTCCACCACGACGACGTTGCGGTCCAGGATCTTTTCAGGGGCATATGGGAGGCCCTCATCGCCATCGGGGTGCGATGGAAGCTCACCCGTCGGCTTGGGCATCGTGAGGCCGTATGCAGTCAGTGCGGCAGCAGGCGCAGCCACCAGCTCGAGCAAGTGCAGACCGGCCTCCTTGGCGGCAGCGGCAATGGCCTCATTCTGGGCGTCCGAGTACCACATAGGCACACTGAGCACGGCACCCACGATAGGCACACCTGACATAAAGTCCTTCGCAGCGTTGTAGAGCACACCAATGAAGCGCACCAGCACATCGAAGGCCGAGAGCACGGTCTTGGTGCCGTTCACCTCAACTTCGAACGAGGGCACGCCGTTGATGTTCAGCACCTGTGCTGATTTGCGCACCTTCTCCTCCTCCTTCAGGTCATCGTAGCTGCGACCGACGAGGTTGACAAAGTTATCAATCACATTGGGTGCGTTGCGGATGAGCTGCGGCGTGGCTTCGTTACCATGATACACCTGGTCGCCATTGAAGGCAATGCGCGTCGCAATCTGACGCTCACCGCTCTCATTCGCAATCACATCGGCACGGCCGTGTTGGTTGATACAGGCAAGACTGCCGTATGTATTACCCAAGTTGATACCGATCACAGCGCCCTGTTCCTCGGTCATGATGGTCGTCCACCTTCCATCACGATGCTGGGCCGGCACGAAAAAAAGACTCGGCCACGTGTGGCGCCACGTGCCCGTTCCACCTATGTCCACTACGTTTCATACTCGGTGCGCCGGCGCACGGCTCGAGGGTCGGGGAACTCAGGGGGCTCTTTGCGCTTGCGTTCTTCGCCCGCGTCGTCCAAATCCGTATAGTCCGTGCGCGAGCGGCCTGGTGCATACATCGCATCCGCTAGCTTCTCCGTTTGCCGACGCACGTAGCGGTCCCAAGCAGCCCGTGCCGTCGTGGTCGTTTCGTCATCGCCTGCACGCTCCAACGCCATGTATTCCGGCAGCATGCGAATGCGAGGCAGTACTTCTTCGAAAGAGGCATGGATATCCAACGGAGGCTCCACGTGCCTGAAGGCGTACCGCAAGTCGTCCGCGTAGTGCCGAAGTCGGCGTTCGGTGCGGCGTCGCATGTCACGCGTGTCGCGTTCCGACTGGTACACGCACTCGTCGAATAGGGCACGGAGGGTGTGCTCGGGCAGAGCCCGAATCATGTCACTCTCCTGGACTGTTTCTTTCCATGCGTCCCAATCCGCGGCTTCTCGGGCCAGCGTTTGGTGCTCCCGCATCGATGTCTGCACCGAGCGCATGTATCCGGCGAATTCGCGTTCCAGCGCATCAAGCGCATCGTAAAAGAGGTCCTGTGCACTAGATCCTGACGAGATGCGCGTCATATTCAACAGCCGCTCGTCTTCGCGAATCACGGGGAAAAAAGACGCCCACGTCGACCGAGCATGCAGTGTGCCCTCTTTGATTCGTTCCTCGAGCAGGGAGCGGAAAGCATCACGGGCCTTGCGATCCTGCCTCGAATGCCCATGACCTTGCTGCTGTTCGCGCTCATCAGCTTCTACACGTGCCATGTGGTCTTCAAAGACGCGTAGTTGCTCCGTCAGTGGCATGTCAGCTACAGGAGCCTGAGGCTGAACGTCTTTCCAACGCGTGGTGGGGCGTATCTCGATCTTTTGAAGCAGCGCAAGAAACTGGGCGCGCCGCTGCTCGCCCCGCGCCTTTTGCCGTGCCGCTTCTTTTTCGCGCAAGTCTTGTCGGATGGCCTCAAAGATGGACACGGCCTGCTCTTCGTCTTCGAGTTCGGACCACAGAGAATGCGTTCCGAGTTTCTTTTTAAAGGTAGCGTAGCTGGCGTATGGCTTCAGATCCGGTACAGCACGCAGCATTTTGGGGCGCAGTTCCGCGCTTTTTTGTTCGCGACGCGCAGCTTGTTGTGCTTTTAGTTCGTCCACATACCTGTGAAATACGGCTTTCCTCTCGGCCAGGGTCCGAAGTGCTTTGTACAAGGGTTCCGTGATAATCTCACGAAGCGTCTGCTCCCACGTGGACGATGCATTCACGTTTTTACGCTGCAGGAGCGATTGGAAAGCGGCCTCAGCCTCTTCCTGCGTCGCGTACACAGGCGTAGCATGGCGTGTCACAGAGGATGTCTGCTGACGCAGTGCTGCGGTACCCACGGCCTCATGCGTGGGCGTAGCTCCCCTCGGTGGCGTGGCCGGACTCAGTGCCGGCGACATGCTCTTGGACGGGCGCGCCGCCGTCGCAGGCGCTGGCTCGTCAGGTATCGTATCCAGAAAAGCCTGCAGATCAGCGGGTATCTTCCATGTCGACTCTTTCGTCTCTTTGTTGACATAGTAACTGCGATCTCCAGACTTGTATTCACGCCACGGCGTCGTGTCCATCGCGCGTTCTCGCGCACTCTTTAGCTCGTTAGGCTTATCCCACACACTTTTTCGTTCACCTGGATGGTACCAGTACACCCGACCCTGTGCATTTTTGTATTCCACCTGGTGTGAGCTCGCAGCACGTACCCATGCACTCACGGTGCCATCCCCCTGCCCTTTGGCGACCATGGCCAGGGTGGAGCGCTGCTTCCTCCCGCCTCCTCCTTTCGTGCACATCACGTGCCAGGGGCGCCGCCCTCCGCCTTGTTTTTCCTCCACGATCGAACGAGACGACATGGATCACATGGCGCCGCGCGATGGTGGCGGCGACGAAGATGCGTCGTGGTATGCGCGCCGACGCTATCAGACGGACATGGACTATGGCGAGCGTCGGTGGCGCGGACGTGGACCTCGCGGTGGTGGTGGTGGTGGCAGCCGCCGTAGTGTCGTGCGTACGAGTCCGCCACCACCCGGCACGATGCGGTTAAGTGCGCGACCTATACCCCACTCCAACTGGGATGTACGTGCTCCTGGCTTTGAGGACGTCGACGCACTCTCCGCCAAGGCTACGGGTCTTTTTGGTGCGCCTGTCAATTCTGGCTCGGCAGGTATGATGATGTATGGCATCCGTGGCGCGATGCCCGGTACGATCCCGCCCGGTGCGATGGCGGAGCTGGAAGCGACGATTTCCGCTGCCGCCTTCAATGCGTCTATGTACCTTGCGTCGCGCCGTTTGCACGTTTCGCCCATCGCGCCCGGCTGGTCGCCCACAGAGTTGCGCACGTACATCAACGCCAAAATGAACGAGCGTCTGCTGTGCTCGAGCGGCAGCTTTGAGCCATGCTACACGGTCGACATGCACGACGATTTTGCCTTTCTAGAGTTTCGGAATCCTGATGAGGCCACCAATGCCCTCCTACTGGATGGCGTGTCGTTCTTGGGCCATCGTCTGCACATTCAGCGCCCGAAAGACTATGTCGGACAGGACGCCGTCCCGGCCCCCGGCATGATCGAGACGAGTGTGCCGGACGGCCCGAACAAGCTCTATATCGGCAGTGTGCCGGTCTTTTTGAACGAGGGCCAGGTCCTAGAGCTGCTCAAGGCGTTCGGAGAGGTCAAGCACTTTGACCTGATCCGTGATCCTGACACCCAACGATCACGTGGCATGGCCTTTTGTGAGTTTCATGAGGATGCTGTGACGGACTTGGCGTGCGAAGGACTTGATGGCCTTGAAGTCGGCGAGCAGCGCCTCATTGTGCGCCGCGTCCATGCGCCTGCGAATGAGCCGATGCAGGAGCAAGAGACATCTGATACGCCGACGCGCGCCATGCTGATGCTCAACATGGTAACGACGGAGGAGCTGCTGGACGATGCCGAGTACCAAGACATTATGGAGGACGTGCGAAGCGAGTGTGAGCGGCACGGCACTGTGACGAGTGTGTATATCCCGCGGCCTGATGGCACGGATGCTGAGCCCCAAGGTGTAGGCCGTGTCTATGTGCAATTTGAGCACACGCCACAGTGTGAGGCGGCGCTGCGTGCGATTGCTGGGCGCCAGTTTGATGGGCGCACGGTGATCTGTGCCTACGTGCGTGACGAGGCGTGGCCCCGCGCGGCTGCCTGACATCCATAGAATCCAACCCTACTTTTCATGGTTACGGAACTGCAAGAGCTTGGGCAGCTCTGTGGCGGGGCACGCCTTGTGCAGGAACTCGTGCTGAAGAAGCTCCTCGGCCGTGGCGCGGCTCTTCACGTCGGCGCACAGGCACACGGCCAAGAAGCCCTTGAGCTCGCGGCTGAGCTTTTCCGGCTTCTTGAGCGTCGGTGTGCCGTTTGTGGCGATCATGTACAAGGCCTTCAGCGGTTCTTCGTCCAGGTATGGTGGCTCATTCTCAATCATCTCAATCGCCATGATACCCAGCGACCAAATGTCGACCTTGGCGTCATACTCCTTCTGCTTGACCACCTCTGGGGCCATCCAGTAGGGCGTGCCGACCATGGTAGCGCGCTTGCTCCGTTGGTCCGTCAGCTTCGCACAAAAGCCGAAATCGGTGATCTTCACCTGGCCATAGTTGTTCAGCAAGACGTTGTCGCTCTTGATATCGCGGTGGATAATGGCCTGCCTGTGCAAGTGCTCCAGGCCTTTGCACGTTTCCAGACAGATAGCGGCGATCTGGTCCTCTTCGAGGGTGTTGTTGTCAATGACGTCTGTGAGCGCGCCGCCCTCCATGTACTCCATCACGACCCATAGATCCTGTTCACGCAGAAGGTATGCATCTAAAAAGTTGACGATATTCGGATGTTGCGACTCTTTCATCACAAAAATCTCGTTGATGATCAGCTCTTTGCGAGGCTGATGCGTCAGGTCCATGGCTTTGATCGCGACGAGCTGCGACGTCGCGAGCGTCTTGGCCACATACACAGAGCCAGAAGCACCTTGCCCAATCTTCTTGACTTTCCGATAGAGCATATTGGGATCATGGCGACTCACGACGGTGCGCAGCTTGTCCATGATCTGGGCATCCGTCATCGTATTGGAGCGGTTCGAGGCGTCCAGTCGTCGCTGAGGCACAGCTGCGGGGGGCTTGGGTGCCGCACTCACCGGCGCGCTTTTCTGGGGCGTGCGGTAGGCGTCAGCACTGGTGATGGCCGGGGCTGCTTCAGGCAACACGGGCGGAAGCGGAGGCGCCGGTGACGGTGGCTGGGGCTTGGGGGAGGCCACAGCAGGTAGAGCTTGGGGCGGCGGCGCCGTGGTGGGCGCAAGTGGCGGTGCAGCGTAGGGCGCCGTTTTCGGCTGCGACACACGACGGCGCTCTGCTGCGGCTCGTTGTTGGCGGAGGGCACGCTCGCGCTGCTCTTCGCGTTCCATCATGTAGCGCCGCTGCAGCTGCTGCTCCTCCGACACGCGCAGCTGCTGCGTCTTGAAGGACAGCGCGCTGGTGTCGCTTTCGGAGAGGGACGTATCTGTCGCGGGCGGAGCCACGGCGTGAGCCTGGTACGGAGTGGCGGGCCACGGGCTCTGACGAGGCTGGCCGAGTGGCGGCGCGGGGGCGGGTCGCCGCGGATCGAGGGACCCGAAGGAGCGCGCGTCCCCGGTGTGCTTATACCGATCGACGACTTCACGGCCCGAGCCACCGGCGTGCAAGTTCATCATGGGTGAGCCGAGGCCGAAATCGTCGCGCGAGCGCTTGTTGTGAATGTCTGTATAAAACTCGAGGACGTCCAGCACGGCCTGTGGGTTCTTGGCGTAGTCTTCCTTTGTGATGGCGGACTGTGTGAGCAGGCGCATCCAATGCTCGGGCAGACCGGTGAAGGAGCCACTGACCGGATCAAAGCCGACGTGGACTTGGTGCACAAAGTTGGTGGGGGATGATGCGCCCAGCGGTGATCGATTGTAAATGTCATCCATCCATCCATACAGCTCTTCGTCGCTCTTGACCTGCAAGAAAATGGTCCGGTCTTTGGTCTCGATTTCGATACAGTACGGCTTGAGATCCGTGCGGCTTATATTGCGTACATCGCGCAGGAGCAAAATGTGGGTCGCCTGAGCCGTCGAGTCGTTTTTGTGGAAGAGAAGAGACGTTTCGCGCAAGACGAGCCACTTTTTGCTCCAGATCCACGACCGCAGACCATCCTCCTTGACACTGAGGTAGCCGCTGCGCACGACGGAGGCCGAGGGCTTGAGCGTGCCCGGGTGGGGCGGGGGTGCCGATGCAGGCACGAGGGTAGACGAGAGGGGCGCAGTAAAGGCGGCCATCCCGGTCAGAGGCGAGGATGAGCTCGCTGCACTGCGGTCATAGGGGCTATTCGAGCCAGCGTGGCGGCCGCCGCTGCGATACGAGTCCGCTGCCGCCACGCCCGGGGGGGGACCAGGCGCAGGACGCGCAGGTGCGAAGCCGTACATGTCCTGCATGGCAGCTTCATTCATAGGGCTGTACGACATGCCGGGCCAGAGCAGAGAGCCCGTCGTCGTCACCTGGGCGTGTCGAGGAACGTGGATCCGTCGCGCCGGCGTCGCGGCGGTCTGCTGGCTTGGGGCACGTGGCTATGCTCGTCCCCCGAGCTCTTCCGCACGTGATAGGCTGGGCGACCTGGACGCCTGGCACCGTGCGCCCGGCGACCATGAGCGAGTTTCGGCACCTGAATGTCGATCAGTACGACGAGGAGGCCTTCTCTGCCGAGGAGCTAGCGCCGCAGGACCCGAGGTCGGACGAGGAACTGAGCCAGGTGGCGCATGCCAAGCAGAGCGATGTTCGTGCGCGTCTATCGAGCGGCGACATGGCCGGTGCGCTGCATGTCGTGCTGACCGACCCACCGACCGGCCAGCGCGCCGTGCATGCGCGCGAGACGACGCTATCGATGGTGCTGGATATCCTGAACTCTACACGCACGGTCGACATCATGCCAGCCGTGAAGGCTCTGGACGCCTCGGAGCGCGACACGCTGATGAAATACGTGTATCGCGGCATGGAACGAGGCCGATCTGCGGCCTCGGTGAACTGTGCTGTGCTCCTGAGCTGGCACGAAAAGCTGACCCTCGTCGCTGGCACAGGGAGCATCATGCGTGTCATGACAGATCGCCGCATGGTATAGTCTATGTACTACACGTCCATCATAGCCGGACCGCCCCATTTGAGGTCGCGCAGATGCACGTCGACGATCTCCTCGAGGGCATCCAGCACCTGCTTGCCCGGCTCGAGCTGGCACGATGCAATCGATCCAGCGATCGTATCAGGCCTGGCGGTCGTGCAGGTGCGCGGCGCAAAGGGCAAGTCGACATGATTCAAGTGCGAAAGGAGCTTTTCGTCGTGTCCAATGTACAGCACAAACTCGAACAAGGCCTTGCCTCGCGTGCCCTGTCGCACCGGCAGCGATCCCATGTTATCGAGGGCGAGCATATACTGCACGGCTGGTGTGAAGCCCACATTCTTGGGCATGATGACAAAGTGTGTGTTTTCGTTGATCATGCGCAGCGAGAAGCGCTCGCCCAGCGAGTCGGTAATGAGACTTTGCACCTCGCTTGCCTGTCGCCGCGCCCACGCCACATCCTGCTGATTCGTCGTGCCCTCGCAGAAGTACCATGTGATCGTCGTGCTGCGCTCCTCAATCCAGGCGCCGGGCGTGCGCTCGGTAAAGTAGTCGAGAATGTTCCGGACAGGTTCTCGCCACTTCATGTCAATGCCGTCGACCAGCGACATCCATTCACACGCACCGTCAGGTGCGCGGGTACAGTGCTGGGCATAGCAACCGTTCTCTGCGATGATGCCCAGCGCCGGCACGGCGCGTGCGAGCTGATCGAGATCCGTGGTGCTCTTGCGGCTCAGCACATAGACATAGTTGCGTGGATCGGCCGTGAGACGACGCAGCACACCGACGAGCTCGGCCGGTGGCTCAAATCCATGCTCGTGGAGCTGCTTCGCATCTTCCCATACGAGTGTGTGCTCGAGCGAGAGCAGAACGAGGCGCGTCCCAGCGACGCGCCATTCGGCTTGCATTTGCCCGATTTCCAGGCGCGGCGTGAACATGGTGTTGGGCGACGGCTGACTGAGATGCGCGCGTTCCAGTTGGCTGAGCACGGACAGCACCCAGTGCTCCGCCGTCTGGGACACCACCGTGCGGTGCAGATCCGTCCAGCGCTGGGCCATCTCGTCTTCATCCATCGTCAATGCGCGCTCGATGGCCTGGGCGACTTGCTGGGCATGGAACGGGTTGATGCCAATACAGGCCCGCAGCGCGGAGTATGCGCCGGTGAATTCAGAGAGGATGAGCGGGCGTTTGCGCTCCTCCTGCGCAATCACATACTCATGCGACGTGAGGTTCATACCTTCTCTCAGCGACGTGGCCACAAAGGCGTCGGCCATGGTGAGGAGGGCCAGGTACTGGCTGAAGGTGATTTCGTTGACATGCAAGAAGACCACGGGCTGATACGTCAAGCTGCTGTGCTTGCGGTTGATGCGCGACACAATATCGCTCACGTCGCCGACTTCGTGGTTCTCCTGGACCGTCGCGAGCGCCACCTGGACCAGGACGACACGTCCCACCCACTCAGGGTGCTGGTCCAGGAAGAGCTCAAAGGCCAGGAGCTTTTCGCGCACGCCCTTGATCCAGTCCAGCTTGTCGCGCCCGACAATCACGCGCATCCCTGCAAAGCGCTCCTTGAGCTTCGCGACCCATTCGCGCACGTCGGGATGCTGGCGGCGCTGATTGAGCACGCGGACGTCAATGCCGATGGGAAAAGGTGCCACCGTGACGAACGAGCGCTGCAGGACGATGCCGCGCGATGTCGTGGGCAGCTGCAATATGCGACTGACCGTCTGGCGGAAATGCTGGAAGAAGTTGTGCGTCTGGAATCCAATCAGATCCGCGCCGAGCATGCCACGAAGCAACTCCTCGCGCCGGCTGAGGCACCGGAAAATCTCGCTGGACGGGAAGGCAATGTGCACAAACAGCCCGATTGGTGCACGAGGCAGCACGGCACGGACCATGGCCGGCACCAGAAGGAGGTGGTAGTCATGAATCCAGATCACGTCGCCTTCGCGGTACTCGGCCACGATGCGATCCGCAAAGCTTTGGTTCACTTTGACGTAGGCGTGAAACGCATCATGCTCGGTCTCGAGCGCCTGCGCACTCGGCTGCGTATAGTGGAAGGCGGGCCACAAAATTTGCTTGCAATAGTGATGGTAGCAGCGGACATAGTCGTCGTCCTTCAGCCACACCGGCACGCATTTGTGCTGGTCCATCGCTTTCGCATCGATCTCGGCGCGCATGTGCGTGGAAAGCCAGTCCATCTCGATACCGAGCGTGCCGACATAGACCGACTTGCTCGCGACCTGCGTGCCGGCACTGTTGACGGCATTAAAGAGGCCGTGATTCGCACCTGGATTCGGCAGGAACTCGAAAGGGATACTTTGCTGTGATGATGAGAATCGCTTGCTGCGCGATCGAAGCGCTGGCCGTGCGATGTTGAAGCGCCACACGGTGCTGGTCCGTCTCTCTTCATCCCGCACAACTCCTTCGGTCGAGGCAGGTGTGGGCCCTCTTGGTGGTGGGGCGGCATTCGGCGCCGAGGTGGTGTGGATCGCCTCGATCCCGTCCGTCCAGCCAGGCGCGAGGTGAGGGTGCTCCATGAGCCGTGGCGTCGAGCTCGATGTCGCGGCCGAGGATCGAACGGGCGGGACGGGTGTGCTGGAGCCGAGTCCGTACGGATTCTCTTTCGGCGTGGGTGCCGTAGCGGTGCCTTGATGGCTCTTGGCCTCTAGATCGGATATGATGCTGATCGGTATCGGTAAGGGGGAGGTAGAGGAGGCGGAAGATACGGGCGGCGGCATGGATCGCGGTGGCGTAGCTTGCGAGGTGCCCAGCTCGCCCTGTGCACTCGCGCGACGGCCGTGATCGGAGAGCGAACTTTTTACTTCCAGCAGCGCGTTGTCCGAGTGTCTTTGTTCCATATCCACTTCATACGAGGTGATCGAGGAGGAAGATCGCTGTAGGTAGGATGGCTTCGTGCCGGCCGCGGCATCGGCCATCAACTCGGCCATGTTCACTCGGTCTCGCGGCGCCGAGAGCGCTTGCCGTGGTGACGACGACATGGCGGTCGATACGCGTCCAGGCCGACCGGCGAGTACACGCGAGCGTGCTTGTTCTTTGTCGATCGCCTCCATGAGGGACGAGGTGAGCTGGTGCGCGAGCTGCTCGGTATGGGACGTGCCATGCTGGGTGGGCGGTGAGTACGTCCGCTCGGTAGCGCTTTCATCTGCCTCGTGTGCCTCGTCAGACTGGAACTCGATGGTTTTCGGCAGCAGATACGCCGCGATCAGCACGCGCCGCCGACTTTGCGCATCTGGCATGGGCCTGCACTCCCACGATCGAGGTGGGTCGTGGCCGTGGCGGGGTAGGACCGGCCGTGCGCCTACCTATCACGTGATACAAAAGGGGCGGGGGTATGAGCCTGGGGCTGGCTATGAGGCCGTGCGGCGCAGGTTGTCGAACAAGACCTGGGAGTGTGAGTCGGGCGGGACGTACATCGGCGCGCTGGATCGCGTTGGTGTCGGTGAGCTCGCCTTGGATGGCGTGCTGCTGCAGTCGTACGACGAGGGCACGGAGTGTCTTGCGTGAGATGGTGACGGTCTCGCCGAGGTGGTGGTGGAAGAGCTCGCTGCTGAGCAAGGCCGGGATCTGTGCGCGTGTCTGAGCATCGTAGCGCAGGGACGTAGTGAGGGCTTCGAGCATCGGTGCATCCACCGGCTCGGATGTTGGGTCGTCGAGTACGCGGTGAGGTGGGAAGGGAATGTCGTGGGCTGGGTCCATGATGGCCTCCAGCTTTTTCTCGCCGCTGAGTCGGTCGAAGGGCGGGCGTCCGTAGACCATTTGGTACAAGATGCAGCCAAGTGACCACACATCACTGGCCTTGCCAGCCTTGTACACGCGGCGGCCGTGTGCCTTGGCGATTTTGATCGCCTCCGGCGCCATGTAGTTCGGGGTGCCGATGATGGCCTCGCGCGAGATGTGAATCGTGCCGATCGGGATCTTTTGGGCAATGCCAAAGTCGATGAGCTTGAGGCGGCCCTTGGCCATCAGAAAGTTGGCCGGCTTGAGGTCCGAGTGCACCAGATTGCCCTTTTCGTGGATAAAGTGCACGGCCTCGAGCATCTGGTGCCAGTACTCACAGATCTGCACGCGTGAGAGCGGTGCGTGTGCCTTGAGGATGTGGCTGAAATCCATGTCGCCCAGCTCGAGTAACTACTGTGTCAGCGGAGGGTACGTACAATTTTGAGCGTGTCTCGATTCAGGCGGTGTCCAAAGTACCGCAGGATATACTGCTCGTGCCCGGGTTTCTGCGCGAGCTGCTCGAGCAGCTGCGCTTCCTGGACGAGTTCGTCTCGTGACTCGGGTTCGAGGCGCCGCAGCGATACCTGCTTCATCGCAAAGTAGCCCTGCTGCCGCGCATCGACCGACTCCATGCGCACAGCGTCAGGCTCTGCATCAGGCACGGCGGCGGGGATCGCCACAGGGCCATGCACTTGCCACACGGTAGAAAAGCCGCCTTCGCCTGCGCGGCGGACCTTGATGAATCGGCATCCACGGAACGTGGTCTCTTTGGCCATGGACTTTTGGTGATGGGGATTCGACGGCACGAAGCCTGCTTGGTGCTGTCGCTCCGCCTCGTCCCACATGAGCTGCAGATAGTCAAAGGCGCGCGCCTCGTCTTCGGGGACAGGCGCGGCGGGGGGCATCGGCGCCTGCTCTGGCGCCGACGGCTCGACAGGCCGGTCCTCCGGCCGGTCGTGCGACAGTCCCTGGTGTGGCTCGTCGTTTTCATGCATGACGTCTTCGTCGTCTTGGTATCGCTGCACGCGTCGTGCTGGTATATGCATGGATCCCGTGCGGACAGATGAGCGCAGCTTATGAAGATCTCGTCCCACGCTGCGCTGACTCGCGATAGAGCGAGAGAATGACGAGACCATAGGCGTCTGCGGCGGAGGGTGGCGCGATGGCCGACACGTCGCGTCACTCGGCGTGTCGGCGCGATATCGACGCAGCGTAGGGGGCGTCGAAGGACGCGTGTCTTCGTGATCATGGAGATCGTACACATGACTCACACGCGGTGGTGTGGGCAGCGGGCTCCCATCCGTATCGCTGCCTGCCCCCCACTCGGACGGGGCCGGCCGCGGCGGTGTGGATGCCCATGCCTCGTGGAGCATGGCGGGCGTCGCCCTGGCGAGTGCGGGTGGGGTGGATGAGTGGATGGCTGAGTCATCCCACGTGGGTATATCTGGGACTACGTCGTCGCCCGCGAGCGCGCCAGCCGACCTATGGGGGGATTAGTCAAAGGGGCCCAGGTAGTCTTCCTTCATGGTGCCGATGGCGAACTGCGTGGGTGAGTGGCGGGCACGTACGATTTCGTTGGCGTCCACACGCGTACCGACGATGCGCACACGCACGCGTCGTCCTTTTACGAGGTTCTGCTGTGAGGGCCGGCGCACGTACGTCTGTGGGGGAGGTGAATTCGGGTGGATTCGCGTCAGGCTGAAATTTATAGTCGATAGGTAGGAGATGAGATGAGACAAATATGCTGAGCGGCCCGACTTCGGCGAAGAATCCCATCTTGTTGACATTCGTGATTTTGGCGTCGATCACTTCGCCGTTGAACTGCGGTGAGCGGGCAGGTACGTACGGGCTTGAGCACAATGGCCTGGTACCTGCTGCGGAACTCGGCGAGACCCGTGCCGGGCATGATCTTGCCTTGCCCGACATCCAAGATCGAGACGACCTTGATGACATAGCCCTGGAAGTGAGCATGCGGCACGTACGCATTTGCCGGAGCAGGTCCCTTCCACGTCATCTCGGAGCTTGCGATTCACTGGGTCAGCTGTGGGCCACGTACGAAATTCCACCATGGACGGACCAAAGAACGACGGATGCAGCTCGATGCGGTGATCGAGATTTTTCTGGACATAAGTGCGCCGCCAACGTACGAGGAAGAACATGGTCGTCGCGCTCCGTGAGCCGCCGCCCCAGACGAGGCGCGGCGCCGCTTCGGCTCATGCCACGTGACTCGCCCCCAGGGGTCGGAGGCCGCGTCCGCGTCGGTGGCGGACGAGGTCCTAGCATGGTGCGTGCTGTCGACTGACGACAGGGAAACGATGGTGGCTCTATAGCGCGGCGTGATGATCTTGTGCGAACGAAGGATACGAGCGTCAGGGCGGCCGTAGATGATGAGGAGGCGCGGCACTCGCGCTGGACGCTGTGCTGCCTGTCGCGTCAGCCACTGCAGCCGCCGGTGGTGATCGATCGATTGGGTCAGTTGTACAACAAGGAGGCGCTACTCGAGTACATGATCCGGCGCGCGAAGAAGGCGGCCTCCGCGTCGGAGCATGAGGTGGCGCGGCACGTGAAGAGCGTCAAGGCGGATGTGAGGCAGGTCACGCTCCATGCGAATCGTGTCCAGGAGGCCGAGCGGGGCGACATTCACTACTTTCCGTATGCGTGCCCGCTCACGCAGCGCGTGATGAATGGCAAGCACAAGTTTGTGTGCCTGTGGCCGTGTGGCTGCGTCGTGAGTGAGACGGGACTGCGCGAGACGTGCTTGGCGGGCCAATCGAAGCGCGAGCTGATCCAGCCTCATGCGTGTCCGCAGTGCGCACAGGCGTTTCGGCCAGATGCGCTGGTGGCCGAGGAGCCGCGGTGGGGTGCCGACGTCGTTTGGCTGTATCCCTCGCGCGCGGCGCGCGACGCGCTCGAGGCCCAGCGCCAGGCCCGTTCGAAGCGCAAGGCCGCGCCACAGCCCTAGATGCGGGGGCGTGTGTATACGACTACCACATACCCAAGGCGGCGTCTACCTCGGCGACGTCCGCGGCGTCACCTGCCGCCGGATCCGTGTGGTCGGACGCGTCCGACGCTTCGTCGTCAGAGACGTCGGAGACGTCCTCTCCCAGCTCGATAAAGTCGTCCTGCTCGGCAAAGGACGGCGATCGCTCTTCGTCCGGTGCGTCGTAGTCGTCGCGCACAAACAACGGACTTGCTGGCGCGGCGGGCGCGCGCGCGGGCGTGTCGGGTGCCTCTTTGGTGTGCCTGTGCGCGCAGGCGGCGCCCTGATCGCACCATCCCAGGTAGGCAAATGCGTGGCAACGCGCTGCATCGGGTGCGAGCGATGCGTGTGTGTAGGGGCAATGATCGCCGTTTCTGCACGAGCCGTGCCGCAGGAAGTGGACGCAGTGCGGCACGTTGTGAGCGCTCGGCGTGTGAGAGAGCGGGCAGGTGCTGGGTGGCAAGACGCAGCCGGATGCCTTGAGCGCGCCTGGGCACAGGGCCTTGCGTGCGTCGTCGTGCACAAAGGGACACTTGGCGCCGCGTCGGCATGTGCCTGTGCGCGTATAGTATGTACAGAGGGGGGGCGGCGCCTTGGCCCGCAGCATCGCCCGTTGCTGCTGGTGCGCGCGGCCGATTTGCTGGCCGAGGGCGGCGAGGCGCTGCGTGCGCTCGTGCTGTGCACGCGCAGCGCGCCGCTCCATGACGAGCGCCTTGCTGATGAGATGGCCGCGTTTCGTGCGCACGTAGGCCTCGCCATGCACGGACGCCTGGCGCGGCGCGGCTGGCGTCGTGGGGAGCGTGCTCCGTTTCACGAGCTTGGTGCCTGACTCGTCAAACACGAACGGGACGCCATCGACGAGCACTTCACCGCTGTTCGCGGGCGCTCGTGGACGCTCCGGCTCGTACACGGACGAGTTGACGAGGGCCAGGCTCTTGTTTGTCCGTCGATGGACCCACTGGTCGGTCGGGGTATGCGTGAGGACGAGCGAGCGGTGCCGTCCGCGTCCGCGCGCGCGCGCGGACCCGCGGTGCGCAATGCGCGAGCGCTGCTGATCGATCGCGCCACTCAGCTGCGCGATCTCGGACCGGAGCGCCGCATGCTGCGCCGCGTCCATCAGAGGAGAGGAAGAGGCGCCGCGTGTGCCTCCACTCACATCATGGAGGCCGCGTGCGACGCCTACGTCCGCGGTGCGGAAGTGGCTGTGCCGTCGTCGGTGTGTGAGGCTGTGGCGGAGGGCGCGTGCACGATGCTGGACGTTGTCAAGGTGCTTGGTGTGCCACTCACGTCGGAGGAGGATGCTGTGCGAGCGCGTGCGATCACGCTCTTGAGCCGCGTGACGGGGCATGTGGCGGCACGGGCGCCGCAGCGCCTGTCGCGCCAGGCGGTGCGGACGCTGAGTGAGTTTTTCAGTGCGAAAGTGTCGGATGCTGTGATCGTGGGCGACAGCATGGCGCAGCGCATGAACGAGGCGCCGCATGTGCCGGCGAGTGCGCCGCGGGCGTCTCTGCAGGCCGAGGAGGATCGTGCGATGCAGGCGGATGGCATGCTGGTCGAGTGTGTGCGAGCGCTGCGTGTGCTGAGTGGTCTGCCGGCGCCGGCTGGCGCGATGGCGTCGGACGCGCGCACGATCGCGGCGGCGCTCTTCGGCCTCGATCTGCGCAAGTATCCGCAGCCCCTGCGCTTTCTCGTGTACGACGTCGTCCGCACGCTGGTCGAGCGCCACCTGGGCGCGCTGCGTGCGATGCGCGTGCCTGACGGCGCGGACGGCAGTGCGTTTGTGCGTGGCTACGCGCAGCTCGTGGGCGGCGAAAAGGACCCGCGCAACCTGCTCGTCCTCTTTGGCGTCGCCCGCGCGTTTCTGACCGCGTGGCCGCTGCCGGCGACCGAGGCGGAGGCGATGTACAACGTGCTCTTCTGCTACTTTCCGATCTCGTTCCGCCCGCCGCCGGACGATCCTTTTGGCATCACGCCCGACGACCTCAAGCGGGCGCTGCGGGCGGGTCTGGCGGCGTCGCCGGCGTTTGCTACGATGGCCTATCCGCTGCTGCTCGAGAAGCTCAGCGCGACGGGCGGCGCGTCCAAGCTCGATGTGCTGCATACCCTCACGGCGTGCATGCCCGTGTACGGCGCGGGCCCTACCGCTGCGCACGCCGCCGACCTGTGGTCGTACGTGCGCCTCGATATCGTCCAGCCCACCGAGGCCGCCGTCGTGCCTGCCGCACAGGAGACGCTCACGACGCTGATCCGTGTGCTGGGCGCGACGCATCCGCACGTCCACACGATCCTCGAGGCGTGCATCGACGACGTGCGCGATGCGCACGCCCGACGCGCGTCCGATGCGATGCTCGTGCTCGCGTGCCTCGTTCGCGCCGGTCCCGACACGCGTGCACGGACGACACAGAGCGTGCTGCGCGTCCTCACGCGCGAGGCGTCGCCGCGTCCGTGGGCGCTGCTTGCGACGTACCTCGACATGCTGTGCGACACCTCGACGCCGCTGGACCGCGAGGCGCTCCTTGCGCTCCTCACGTCCGAGGAAGCCGTCGCGTCCGTGCATGGCATGCGCGCCCTCGTGGCCCTGGTGCGTGTGCCGCACAGCATGCACTCTGACGACGCGGCGCGCGCCGCGCCTGTCTGGCAGGACGCCGTGCTCAGCGCGGACGACGAGATCCGGGCGTGTGCGCTCGAGGGCCTCGAGGCGATCCGCGACGCGCATCCCTCGCTCATCGAGACACGCACGGTGCCGTACCTCTTGCACCACCTGCCGACGCACATCGAGGCCCCGCCGCTGCGCGTGCGTGTCGTCCTGCACGCCCTAGCTCGGCTGTGCACCACCCGCACGCTCTTTCCCCTCTTTTCTCGGCGCGTGTGGGATACGTTGGAGGCGATGCGCGCATGCGAGGCGGATGCGGCGCACGTCGGCTACGTGTGTGCGCTGATCGTCGCGCTGCACGTCGCGATGGAGGAGCAGGTGTCCGCGAGCGATGCGCCCGTGCGCGAGCACGCCGAGGACGTCGCGCAGCGCCTCGTGGCGTACCGCCGCGCGCCGATCGCCACGCACGCGCACGTCGCGCAGCATGCGAGCGACCTGCTCGTCCTCGTCGGGCCGCACCTGTCGCCCGAGGTGGCGAGCGCCCTCGCCTCCGACGTCTACGCGGCCCCTCCGTGGGATGCTCCGTGCGCCGCCGTGATGGTCGGACTGCCGCGCGCCGCCTCGGTGCCGTATGCGTCGGCCTGGCTGCATGACGTGCTGGCGACGCCGCCGTCCACGCTGCCACAGCACTGGCTTCTGTGTGCGCTCGCGAACAAGTGGGCGACGCCCGACAGCGCCGCGCTCGAGCGCCTCTGGCAGCGCATCCCCGACGCGCCGCCCGAGGCGCGCGCGGCCGCGCTGGACGCGTGGGCCTGGACCGCCTGCGGATGGCTCTCGCGCGCCGAGCCGATCGGCCAGCAGATGCTCGATACGCTGTACACATGCCTGATCCAGGACGCGCGCCTCGGCATGCACGCCGCGCATGCCCTGCGTGTGCTTACGCTGCACAGCCGCCTCGTCTCGCCGTCGCGCGGCTTTGTCGTGCGCCGCCTGTACCGCCAGCGCACGATGGAAACGATGCTCGTCGCCGTCACCGAGGCACTCGAAGGCCGCTGCGCCGCGCGCGAGCCATGCCTCGTCGCCATGGCGACGCTCCTGCCCGGCGCGACGGACGCCTTGGTCAGCATGCACCTCACCACCTGGCTCCCGCTGCTCGTGCACACGCTCGGCATGGACGACGCGCCCGTGCGCCTGACCTGTGCGCGCACACTGCAGCGCATCGTGTCCAGCGAGCACGCCGCGGCGCTCGCCGAGCACCTGCCGCTGCTCGTGCCGCGCCTCCTCGACGCCGCGGCCACGCCCCAGGCGCCGCGCCTCCGTGTGGCCGCGCTGCAGGCGCTGCAGGCGCTGACCGACGCCGTGCCGGCCGCGCACCTCGATGCGTACCGCCGCCAGGTCGTCCAGGCGCTGGGCCGACCGCACCGCGGCGTCGACGACGCCGTGCGGGCGGTACGGACCGCCGCCGTGGATTGCCGCGCCGCGTGGTACGCTACGCAGGAGTAAGCTACGACCGAGCCGAGCCGGCGCCGGCGGTCAGCAGGCGCTTGAGCGGCCCGAGCTCATTCACGACGTCCAGCCCCGTCGAGCGCGCCCAGACCAGCGCGCGGAGCGCCTGTTCCCGTAGGCTGCGCTGTAGCGGATGCATCGGATGCGTGTACGGCGAGGCGGGGCGCGTCGCAAACAGCCAGTGCAGATGGTCCGTGACACTCAGCATGAGCTGATTCGGCAGGTAGCGCGCGCGCTCGTACGGCTGCAGCGCCTGGTGCGTGCCGATATCCATGCCATGCAGCGAGGCATCCTGCAGGGCCTCGCACAGCGCACGCACGTCCTGCAGGCCCATGTTCAGGCCCTGGCCGGCGAGCGGATGCGTCGAGTGCGCCGCGTCGCCGACGAGCACGGTGCGGCCCTGTCCGCCCCCGCGCGCGGCGCCGCCCGGCGTCAGGGACAGCGCCGTGAGCGCCGCCGTGAGCGCCGTGGAGAGCGGGCCTGGGTGCTGCAGACGGCTGCCGATGTAGCATCCCGCATGCTTGAGCTGCAGCGGGAAACTCGCGACGCCACGCGCATCGACGGCGTCGCCCCAGGGCGGCACCGCGCCGGTAAAGGCGCTGGGCGCCGCGCCGCTCTGCTCATACGACGCCATGACGTCCAGGACGCGCCGCTCCAAGGCCTCGGGCGCCGTCGTGCTCACGCCATACAGGATCGGCTCGAGGAGCGCCCATGGCAGACGGAACGCCGCGGATATCAGCGTCGCCAGCACACTCGACGTGCCGTCGCCATGCACGCGCGCCGCTCGATGCATCGCGACGATCGGATCACACAACTCGGGCGGCAGCGCCCACACAATCGTGCCGGCTGTCGGCGAGAGCGGGAGGCACGCCAGGGTGCCCGTCGGCATGAACCGCTGCCACGCCATCGTGTCGACCACTGGCTCCGCGCTGCGCGTGTGCAGACCCGTGCGCAGCGTCGCCACGAGGCCCTTGCATCCATACGACCATCCATAGCTCTCAATACCCGCAAACGTCCGCACCGGCGAGCGCGCGCCATCCGCGCCCACCAGCAGGCGCGTGCGCACCACATGCTCGCCCGCCTCGTCCTGAAAGGTGATGCGCGGCCAGTCGTCCGGCGTATCAGCCTCGATGCGCGCGACCTTCGCGGCGTCTTGGATCGTGAGGCGCAGGCGGCTGCGCGGCAAGCGGTCCTGCACGTAGCGGTATAGCGCCTGCTGCAAATTCGACAGCTCAACCATCGTCGAAAGCGTTGTTTCGTTCGAAAACTCGGCGGCCGCATCCGTCAAGCCGTCCCACACGCGGATCCGATCGACGGCGCGCATACGGCTCGCATCCAGGTACGCATCCGCACCGATCGCGCGCAGCCAGCCGAGATTCTCCGCCGTCATACTAATCACCCGGTTCTCCCAGGGAATGCCGTCGTGCCGGTCCGTTGCCGCTCGCGTGCGCTCCCGCATCCGATCCATCCATCCGCCGTAGCCGTGCACCTGGTTCGCATCGATCATCGTGACGTGCATCGGCGCCATGCGCTGACTCGACACCAGTCCCGCCAGCATCGCCATGCCCACGACGCCCGCACCAATCACGACCACATCGCTCTGTCGCGCCGCCGTGTGCACGCACCGGCGACGTAGCAGGCCCGTCACCTTCAACCTCAGCATATGGTGGCTGACAAAAAAACAAGCGACGCGCGGCCCCTGTCTTGGTATGCCGCCACCGTCGCTGCAGGGGACCACCGAGGCGCTCCCCGTGCATACTCGCACGGCGAGCGCGAGCGCAGCCGATGATACGCGCGTGCTGGTGCGAGCTGATGCCCTCAAACGGAGCGGGATCCCGACCGGTGCGCATGTGCTGCTCCGTTCGACACACGCCCCCACGCCGCTGTGGGCCGGCACGGTGTGGCCCGATTTTGATGCGCAGGCGCCAGGCGTGTCTGTGTCCAGCCTCTCGGCAGATCCCCTGGGCCGAGACGTGATCGTGGCGTGCGTGCGGGATGCACCGACCGTGCCGCGTCTGACGGTCGCCTTGGATACGGCCCCGACGCCCCTGCTGCACGCCTTGCTGATGCACACGCTCGTGGATATGGGGGCCGTCGCCCTCGATAGAGCGTGGCGTATCACGCTGCTCGGGCATGTGTATGAGGCGCGACCGCTGCGCCCGTCCAACGCGACGAGCGACGTGGTCCTCGTGACGCGAGACACGCACTTGACCCTCGAGGAAACGGCACAAGCGGCGCCGCTCGTCGATGCCTCGGCGTACCACGCCCTCGGCGGTCTCGACACACAGATCGCCGCGATACGCACGCTCATCGAGCTGCCCCTCACGCAGCCGCAGCTCTTTGCGCAGTACGGCCTCACTCCGCCGCGTGGTGTGCTGCTGTACGGCCCACCCGGCACAGGCAAAACGTCGCTGGCACGGACCGTCGCCGCCTCGCTGCACGCGCACGTACTCACGATAAATGGCCCTGAGCTCTCCTCCGTGTACCACGGCGAGACCGAGTCCAAGCTGCGCGCCGTCTTTGAAAGTGCCGCGTCGCATGCACGCAGCATCATTATTATGGACGAAATCGACGCATTGGCACCGAGACGCGATGGCGATGCATCTCTGCATGCTGAGGGAGCAGGCGAAGTCGAACGACGCGTCGTCGCGACGCTGCTGACACTCCTAGACGGCATAGAGTCGCATCATGTCGTGGTGATCGCCGCTACGAATCGGCCCAATGCCGTCGATCCTGCGCTCCGTCGGCCCGGTCGCCTCGATCGCGACATTGAGATCGGGGTACCAGACTCGCTCGCTCGGCACGCGATTCTCCAAGTGATGCTCAAGCATGTGCCGCACTCGTTGTCCGAGCAGGATCTGAACGACTTGGCCACGCGGACGCACGGCTACGTCGGGGCCGACTTGTCCGCGCTGGTTCGCGAGGCAGGTATGGCCACGATAGCGCGCCGCCTGCACGCGCCTTTGGCAGACTCGCTCGCGTCGCTTTCGCTCACGCACAGCCCCGACAAGGTGTGCATGTCCGACTTTAGCGCGGCGCAGAACATCGTACGGCCCTCCGCCATGCGCGAAGTGTTCGTCGAAACGCCCAAGGTGACATGGGATCATATTGCCGATGACGACGACGCGAGCATCAAGCGGCAGGTCCAAGAGTGTGTCGAGTGGCCCCTGAAGCATGCCGCCTCGTTCGCCCGGCTCGGGATAGATCCACCCCGCGGTGCCTTGCTGTATGGGCCGCCTGGATGCAGCAAAACACTCACAGCCAAGGCACTCGCGCGCGAAAGTGGGCTCAACTTCCTCGCCGTGCGTGGCCCAGAGCTGGTGAGTAAGTACGTGGGCGAATCGGAGCGGGCAATCCGCGACGTGTTTCGACGCGCTCGCACAGCAGCCCCGTCAATTGTCTTTTTCGATGAACTCGATGCTATATCAGGCGTGCGCGGTATGGACCAGAGTGCAGGCTCAAGTGACCGCATGGTGGCGAGCCTGCTCACCGAAATGGACGGCATCGATGCCGAGAGCCACGTCGTGGTCGTGGCGGCCACGAATCGGCCCGAATGCATTGACCCGGCTCTACTCCGCCCTGGCCGCATCGATCGTCTCTTGTACGTGGGCATGCCCAACGCCACCGTCCGCGAACGTATCTTAACGATGCGCACGAAACGCATGGCCCTGGATGAGGACGTCGATCTGCGCGTAGTCGCCGAGCTGGCCATGGGGTGCTCAGGCGCCGAAGTCGTCGCGATCTGTCAAGAAGCCGGCCTGTGCGCGCTAAAAGAAGATCTCTCGTGCACCCGCATCTCTCATAGGCACTTCGACAAGGCGGCACGTGCGATGCAACGTCGCATCACGCCGTCGATGCTGGCGCACTACGAGCAGTGGCGCCAGAAAATGACCCTGTAGTCTTATACCTCCACCTACGCCATGCTGGAGGCGCATCTGCTGCCGCGCCGACGCGGCGTAGAGGCAGCGAACGCGTCACAGCTGGCTTTTCCACAGCTGCTACAGTCGTTGGATCCGCAATCTTTCAATCCTATCACGCAGCACCCGTTCATTGAGGACGAGCCCGTCCCGCCCACATCCCTGCAGGACGAGGTGATCCAGGTGCCGGAACATTTGCTGCCTGCCACGGAAGACTTGCATCACGACACGCTGCCGGTAGAGCAGCATCCATCGTATCCTTTGGGCAATGCCTACTGGATCCATCATGCCCCGCATACGCTTCAGCCTTCCGGATCTTCACAGCCGAAGCTCGATCCGCGTATTTGTTCACACATGTCGATGCGCATGCTGGCAAGCTCGCAAAAAGAAGCGCTATGCTCTGTCGCTACCGGGTCTATACATGCTAAATCTGCACTCGAGTCCCATGACGAAGAGCCAGGGCCTTTGCCGTACAGCGTCGATGCAGACGGCCATGTTGCGCTCGCGCCCCACCTGCAATGGCGAGCACAAATGCAAACCACGTCGGCTGCCCCCACATGGCCATTTCAGCGCGTTGGTCCAGGGCCATGTGAGCGATCGTATGCATCCCTCTTCCGCGTGCCTGAAGAGCTGTCTCCGGACGTGAGTGTGTGGGCTGACCTCGCGCTGGAGGAGCTGGTGCCCCGCACCCGCCCAGACACGTACACATTCCCATCGTCCTTGGTGCATCCATATACCCAGCCAGATTCGGGCGATCGAAAACGCCAGCGCCCATCCGGTATACCACCATCACTGGGCATCAAGACCCAGGTGCACGACGACGAATGGTTCGCTGACGACGACCCACTGCACGACGCTGCTGAACTCGATGCAGATCTACTGGATGATACGAGCTTTGAAAAAGAACTCGAAGACTGGGTCTCAGAAGATATGGCGATAGATCCACGCACCGCACCCAGTCGTCGCGTCTCCTCTGTCTGGATGCGGGAAGAACATGAATTCCGACGCGCTATTCTCTCCGTCTTTGAGCAGCGCGGCACGCTCCGAAAGCGCCCCGCATCCATGTCGCCCATGCCTCCCACTTCCTCTCGGAAACGCCGCTCACTCGTGCCCCAGATGGCCGAGACCGCTCCTATCGCGACTCATACCTCCACGCCCCCACCGTGGATTTGGGGCCAAAGTCGCTCACTGCGCGATTCGGCTTCGTGACGCATAAAGCCCCAATAGCTTGCGTAGCCCCCCCCAGCAAACCACGCCATTCGTGTCACATGCTTTCGTAAGCGTCTGACACGCCCTGCGTATAAAGCCCTCTACGCTGGCGTTCGAAATGGTCGACACACCCACTCCTACCCTCTTTTTCAGCATGGAACGCCCTACCAACATTGGTATCAAGGCCATAGAGGTGTATTTTCCCAAGCGCTGCATCTCAGAGGATGAACTTGAGGATTTTGATGGCGTATCCAAGGGCAAGTACACCATCGGCTTCGGTCAGCAATACATGGCCTTCACAGACGACCGCGAAGACATTAACTCGTTTGCGCTGACGACCGTGTCCAACCTGCTTGAAAAATACCATATCGACCCAAAGTCGATTGGTCGTATTGATGTCGGCACAGAGACCATCATTGACAAGTCCAAGTCGGTCAAAACAGTGCTGATGGACCTGTTTGAAAAACACGGCAACACCGACATTGAAGGTATTGATTCCAAGAACGCGTGCTACGGTGGCACGGCCGCACTTTTTAATGCAGTGAACTGGATGGAGAGCAGCAGCTGGGATGGTCGCGACGCGCTTGTGTTTGCTGGTGACATTGCCATCTATGCCGAGGGTAGTGCGCGCCCAGTCGGCGGTGCAGGCTCCGTGGCCATGCTCATCGGACCCGATGCGCCTCTCGTGTTGGAACCGATTCACGGCTCGCACATGTCAAACATGTGGGACTTCTACAAGCCCGACCTTTCGTCGGAGTACCCCCAGGTCGATGGTCCACAGACGCTTTATGCCTACCTGGGCTCCATTGATAAGGCCTACGATGCCTTCCGCCTCAAATACGCCAAGATGGCTGAGAAGAAAGGCCTACCCACCTTTGAGAAAAAGTCGTCGGATGAACGCACTGCCTTCACGATGGACCAAGTTGACTTTGCTATTTTGCACAGTCCCTACGCTAAACTCGTGCAAAAAGGCTTTGCGCGTCTTTTCTTCAACGACTATTTGGTGGACGCAGCCAGCGAAAAGTATGCCTCCATCCCACAGGAGTTCAAGGAAGTGGACCGCCATCAGAGCATCATGAACAAGGACTTGGAAAAAACATTCATGGCATGGAGCAAGTCGGCCATGGCATCCAAGCTCGAGCCAGGTATGACGACGGTGCGCCGCTGCGGTAATATGTATTCGGGGTCCCTATACGGCGGCCTCGCCTCGCTCGTCTCTAACGTGCCTGACACAGATCTCCAGGGCAAGCGCGTACTCATGTACTCGTTTGGCTCAGGCTGCGCCGCGTCCATTTTCACAATCCGCGTGGCTGGATCCACGGAGAATATTCGCCAGACGCTGAATCTGGAAGCGCGTCTCCAGAACATGCAGATTGTCTCCCCATCTGCTTACGTGGATGCGCTGCAGACACGCGAAAAGACGCACAATGCTGTCAGTTATGAGCCGAAAGGCAGCCTCGAGGATATCTGGCCCCACTCATACTACCTCAAGAATGTGGATGAAAAGTTCCGTCGTTTCTATGAAAAAAGGTCCATCTAGGCACATACCATACACGTCGTAGGCCCCTGCTTTTTCCATACCTGAGGCGGCGCGTCGCTGAGCACGTGATCCGAAAAAAGTGGGTCCAACCGGCCCTGATGCGCCTGTCTTGGGTGCTCCTCCATGCCGCGTGAAGGATCCACGGGCGCATCAGCGCCTAGTACAGCCTCAAAGGGGTCTTTTGATGCTGAACTCGATGCCATGTTTTCAGCACCGCCCCCTGCCCAGAAGCCCCTCCTCCATGAGCACGACGATCATGCCGAACATGGTGAGGAAGACCATGTGGACGAGGACGACGACGACGACGACGAAGAGGGAGAAGACGAATCCATCGATGACGACAAACAAGGAAAAAGTGAAACATTGAATCAAGATGCAAAAGACGAGGACAATGCATCGTCTCAGGAAGACGGTGATTGGGACGAAGAAAAGACAGCAGAGATGGTGTTGAGTGGCGCTTTGGACAAGAAGCGCAAAAAGAAACCCACACTCGAAGACGAAAATGACACAGAAGAAGCACGGAACAAGCGCACTATATTCTTGGGTAACGTGCCCATATCTGCTATGACGAGTCGTGCTGTCCGCAAAGAGCTGCAACGACACATTGTGCGTGTTTCGCCCTACCCATCGTGCACAGAAGTTGTATCACTCCGTTTTCGAAGCGTTTCTTTCCGTGTCCCGACGTCTGACATGTCTGGCGTGTCTCCTGGCTCGGCTGTGGGAGATAAGCGGCGTGAACGAGCACGTAAATTCCGTGAGCTGAAAGGCATCTCTGAAAAAGAGGCACCCCCACCCCTTACATCAGAGCAGAAACGCAAAATCGCGTATATTAATCTGGACCTGAATGAGCGCGCAGATAGTGTGAATGCATATGTGCGCTTGGGAGATCCCTCTCTGGTACATAAACACAAGCAAGCATCGAATGCACTGGAGGAGAAACTCACTGGTCCCATCCTGACGACGCTTCTTGCTCGTGCGCTGGATAATACCCTATTTCATGAACGACACTTGCGAGCGGATGTGGTACAATCCTTGGACATGCACGAGATCGTCGACGCTGAACTTGACAAGGTGATGCTCCCTGACGGCACTCCCCTGAGTCACCGGAGCGCTAGTACGATTGATCCCAAACGCACGATTTTCGTGGGAAATCTGGACTTTGAGGCACATGAAGAGGAAGTGCGTGGACTGTTCGAAAAGCTCATGTGCGAGGAACGTGGACCACCGCCCGAAGTCACTTCTCATGCTGTTCGACTTGATGGCACTCCCGTTCACACGGAGCCATTGCCTGGTGAATGGGTTCAGAGTGTGCGTATTGTGCGCGATAAAGCAACGCAGCTTGGAAAGGGCTTTGCGTACGTAAAGTTCGTTGATCCGCTGTGCGTGGATGAAATGGTGGCTTTAGCTGAAGCTGAGGAAGCTTTTGTGGCTGCTGGACGGCCTCAGATCTCGCGACAAGGGGAAGCGCGGAGTGCTAAAAAAATTAACCTCCAAGAAGGCCAAGAGTTCCGTCGACGCATCAAGCTCCATAAGCGAGCGTTGCGTGTGTCGCGATGCAAGGCCACGACCGGTGATGAGCGCAAGCGGCGGCGGCCCGTGTCGGACGCACCGAAGACACCCAACAAGCGGTCCATACCGGAAAGCCTGGCTCGCTCCCGATCGAGCGGAGCTCCTACTCCGAATGGCTCGTCTCCCACGCTGGCGCGGCCCGGTAGAGCCAAAGCAGCGTACTTGGCCACATTGTCCAAGGAGCAACGCGATCTGGCCAAGAAATCAGATCCCGAGCGCCAGGCTCGACGTCTGCAAAAGAAGCATGAAAAGAAGCAAGCGCACAAACTGACGTCGAAGGTGGGCCAAGGTCGTGAACGCGTAAAGCTTCCACAGCGTGGCGCGGCCAAAAAAATGACGAGGGCTAAAGGCAAAGCAGCGTGAGTGGATGTGGCTATGTCATTTCCAGCAGACGGTCAATCGAGGTCTCTACATGATAGCCACATTCTTCCAGCACGAGTTGCAGGACCGACGAATCAGCTTGTGGGAAGATCGACTGCAGTGTTTGTATGGCCACAGAGACGTCAACTGATACCTCTTCTTCGTCTTGGTGTTCCTCGCCTGCCACTAACGACTGGTCTTCTTCAGCGTAGCGTATAGCGGCCACATGATGCGACGGCGAATCGCGCAAGTCGTCATCCTCATCTTCACCAAAACGAGGTACAAGCCCACTGCGCCAGCGCGGCACGGCATCCGTTCGGGTATGCGGTGTGGATACAGACGCAGGCGAATCTGGCAGCATAGGACTCGACACAGGACCACGTAGTGGCGCATTTGGTGCCTCGCCACGCGCAGGCTTCGAGTTGGGTATGGTCGAGGGAGCCGGCGTTTCTGGCTGAGAGGCAACTCGCGTAGATGGCATAGGTTGCATTTCAGAACCAATCATGTCAGGACGTTCTGTAAAGAGGCGATTCAGACCATGACGCGCTGCTTCGCCGGTGCGCTGGATAAAGGCACGAGTGTCGTCGGCCAACGATACGGCGGCCATGGAGGCTGTGACTGAGAAGGGCCGCGATGTTGACTCACTTTTCTCGGCTGCTTCCTCCTCCATACGGGCTGCCTCGCGCTGAATACGCTCATCGAGCTCAAGTTGTGTAGTGTGGGAGAGTGTCGTGTGATCCATCTGCTCAATAAAAGCAATAGCACCGGCAAGACTCGACAAATAATATTCTGACTCGCTTGTCCGGCGTGGTGGACTGCGAAAGCGCTGAATGTACTCCCAATTCGAAATCAAGTTGGGTGGATTTGCACGCAGTACCACCAAAATCAACAATGGCATGAAAGCATCGGCACTCTCATCAGAGCCAAGGTGTCGAATCAGTCCAAAGATTACTTTACAGCAGTTGAGAATACAAATCATTTTATCACGAGGCGCTTTGTAGTGGTTGACCTTGTTGAGCTCCTGCGCCGCAAAAATGTAGAACCGCTCCGAGTGCTGGCCTTTTTTGACGTCCAATTGTTCTTCACGCACCCAAGCAAACAAGCGAATGCGTTCTGATAAGACACGGTCACGTTCTAAATCGTCAGTCTGTACCGTCCAACGACCCTCCATCGCAATGGCAGGCGAAAAAGTATAGGTATACAGGCGATTCATCACGAGTTTTTCCATGGCTTCAGTTGCTTGATCAAACTCTCTCGGTGGCAGCTCTGCAAATACAGTCGCTTCAAGCATACGCGCAGCAATAAAGTCGAGAAAGTCGAAAATCAGTTTCGCCTGTTCATCTGGCTTGTAAGGGCGCCTCGTGAAGCCGCGGAAAAAACTCCTAACGTACTCGTTGACAGGCACGGCGCTCTTATGCTTCATTTGCTCGAGAAACCGATTAAAGTCAAAAGGCTTCTCAGTAGGTACCTGAGCTCGCTTTGATGTATAAGTATTACTTTCCTCAGGTGGCACGGGATCGATAGATCTCTCCTTACCCTTGTCATTGGCACGGGCCGTAGGAGTTGTTTCTTGTAAACTCGTGTCTTCTCTAGGTTCAGGCTTATTGGGAGTGGTATCATTCAACTGTCCAGGATGATCTGCTCCCACGACAGACTCAGAGACTTTCTGTTCATTAGCGACCTGCTCATTCTCAACAGGCTCACTTTGGAGATCTTGTTCTCGCTCCATGCGCTAATGGTACTGTTGGTATAAGGGCACAAGCCTTGGGATGCCTCCACTTCCTAAATTGGGCCTATTGATGTTTGGCGGACCCTGAATTGCCCAGACGCCACTATGGCCAGTAGAGAGACGCAGGAACTGAACGACAAGGTACGCTCTAAGTATGAAAAAATCGACAAGATCGGTGAAGGTACCTTCGCCTCCGTATTTCTGGCACGGGATGCGGAAACTGGCGCCAAAGTAGCTATCAAAAAGCTCAAAGTGGCTGCTGCTGGGACGCGTGACGGCATTGATATTACGGCTATGCGCGAGTTCAAATTCCTCAAAGAACTTCAGCACCCTAATATTGTGGCCTTGCTGGATGTATTTTCATCAGGAGCATCCACACAATCCATTAATCTTGTGCTTGAATACCTCAACACAGATCTAGAAGCTATAATCAAGGACCGCTCTCTACTGTTTCGAGAGAGCGATATCAAAAGCTGGATGAATATGCTTTGTCGGGGTATCGAATACTGCCACAGGAATTGGTGCCTTCATCGCGATTTAAAGCCTGGTAACTTGCTCGTATCGCCTAGCGGTGAGCTCAAAATTGCTGACTTTGGTTTGGCAAGAGAATGCGGCGATCCTGGTGCTCGGATGACGTCACAGGTCGTGACACGTTGGTATCGTGCTCCTGAGCTCTTGTTGGGCAGTCGAGCGTATTCAGCTGCTGTTGACATGTGGGCTGTGGGATGCATTTTTGCTGAACTCATGCTTCGTACACCGTACCTACCAGGCGAATCCGATGCCGCTCAGCTTACCACTATTTTCCGTGCTCTTGGTACGCCCACGAGTGCTGATTGGCCTCAGCACCAGTCCCTTCCCCTCTACCGACCGTTTGAGCAATTTCCCAAGCAAAACCTATCTCTCTTATTTACCGCTGCGTCGCCCGAATCGCTTGACTTTTTGAGCCAATGCCTGCGCTATGATCCACTTCGTCGGCTTCGCTCCTCCGAGGCGCTGCAGCACGACTACTTCCGTACAGGTGTTTTGCCTACATCACCTGTTAACCTGCCCAGGCCCGCATCGTCTATACCAACTGCCACTGAAGCCAAGGAGGAAACTCTTCCTGTACCCCAAGACGCACCAACAACAGGCACCACCGCCGGCCAAAAGCGAACACTGACCGAAGAAGAGATTGCCAAGCGTCGTCGCCTTGCACACCTAGTGGCATTTTCATAAGGAGAGAAGCATCGTGAGCCATGCTACATACATCCTCCTATATCTTAGATCTTCTTGCTCTTCACAAGCTCTGTGTACATTAGCCATCATCCATCGTGAATAAAACGTACGTTCAATCTCAGCCACAGCACCGTCGAGGATCTGCTTTTGAGTCTTGTCGTCGCGCAGCGTCTGTGTAACCTTCTCAATAACGGTTTCAGTCAGGAGACGCTGCTCAGCGTCACGCTCCTGGGCCTCGTAGCGCACCCAGCTGTCTAGCACCTGCTTCACCTCGGCGGCAAGCTGTGTCTTTTGCTTCAACTCAAAGGCCTCCTTCTCGGCCTGCACGGTCTCCTTGGCAAGATCGTAGAGACCCTTGGTCACATCGACAACGTCTTTCTTCTCGTTAACCGAGTCAATACGAGTCTGGATAGCCTGTGTGTGACCCGAACGAGCTTCGTTCAGGATGCCGGAAATCTTGGCGATCGTCGAGTCAGCCCAGTTGGTGTAGGGCTTGGCCACGCTACGTCCAAGAAGCGTGGCGAAAATCAGGAAGCCAGCAAGGATCACGGTCTCATCGTTGGCAACGTAGAGCTCATTCGATACGCCAAAGGCAGTGAGACCGGCACCGAGCGTCACCCACGTCGTCTTTGAGATGAGGCTGTTGCCTGGGAGCGAGTCAATGATGGACGTAGCCTTGGCCTCAGGCGTCGGCTCTGCGCGGTTAGCTCTGATTATGGTCGTGGAAACATACTGTCAGAGTAGAAGCGAGTACTGCATTCGTGGCGAAAGACGCGCCTGTGTTAGTATTACCATTCTCCATCAACCGCCATGGTACATACGGAGTGCTTGTCATCATCGAAGCGGGCATCACGGCCTGGCGCGGCACCGAAGCGGAGAGAACGCGGCGAGTCGCAGCTGCCATGTTAGGTGATCGCGACTTACCCTGCGCGCTGCGGGAAGCGATCCGAGAGGCCATCATGATGATTCTACGCAGCTGGTGGACAAAAGAGGCCCGAGTGGCTTTTCCGCCCACGGCGTGTACGGAGCAGGTCGGACCTGGCCCGCTGGCATGACGGCACGTGACACCACGTGGCAAGAAGGCGACGTCCGATCTGGGGTTGACTCCATCGACAAGGACTCGAGCTGTATGGCTCGAGAGCCGGCGTAGAGAACCAACATCCGAGGGATGTACGTATCCCTATTCTAACGTACAGGGCATACAACATATCATCCAAGCTATGGTCAAAAATCAATAAGTTTGCTTCATTTGCTCCCACTGCTGTTTCCTTACGGCAAATGGTCATCTTTGGACGGAATGCCAATCCTGGCACATTATACCTTGCGGGTTCGTTCTTGATGGACGAACTACCTGTTCGTCTAGCACACCGTGTCAAGGATTTGCAAGAGCTTCCGGACAATATGTCCGACATGCCTTCGATTATCAAAGTCAAAAATTGGTACGCGCAGTCGTTTGAGGAACTCGTGTCATTCCCTCAACCGCACTTGCCTGAGTCATTGCAGCAAAAGTTGTACAGGGCATCACTTAAAGATATGGACACCGATCAACTACCTGCGACACCGAACCCTAGTCTACAAGAAAATGCGTCACTAGACGATGGTCTGTCCAAGGCGCACCTCACAGTCAACAGCAAACGTGCCGAGAATATGAATACACGGCGACGCCCGATGCTCAGCTACGGGATCCAGGCACAAATGGACGACGTGGAATGGCCTTTGTCTTTGATTGAATTCAATAACAGTTTCACGCGGTGCCTGGAGCGTGTTAAACACCGACACGATGCAGTGGTCGTGACATTAGCCCAGGGCATTTTGGAATACAAGCGGGCGAAGGGCGGCGATGAAGATAAGGCAGGTATGCAAACGTTCCTCGACCGTTTCCATATGTCTCGTATTGGCATCCGCATGCTCATTGGGCAGCACATTGCGCTCGGTCGATCGTGTATGGCGCCCAAGAAGGGCGCTCTCAACTATTTAGCGACACAGGCTACCAAAGGTGCGATCAGTGACGTGAGCGGCACGGAGCCAGAGAAATTCGTGGGGATCATATGCACGAATACCAACGTGGGCGCGGTAGCTCACGAGGCGATCGAGAATGCCCGGTTTGTGTGTGAGGAACACTATGGCCTGTTTCGTGCACCGCCTGTGCAACTGGTGTGCCCTCCAAATCTCATGTTTATGTATATGCCCAGCCACCTAAACCACATGATATTTGAGCTCATGAAAAATTCGCTGCGTGCGGTGGTCGAGCGCTACGGCGTGGAGCGTGAGGATCACTATCCACCGATCAAGGTCATTGTTGTGGAAGGCAAAGAAGACATTACGATTAAAATCAGCGACGAAGGAGGTGGTATCCCCCGCAGCGAAGTCCCTTTAGTGTGGACGTACACGTATACCACGGCTCAGCCGGACGACTTGGACCCGGACTTCCAGACGTCCGACTTCCTTGCTCCTATGGCTGGCTTCGGCTACGGCCTTCCGCTCGCGCGTTTGTACGCCCGCTACTTTGGCGGCGACCTTAAGCTTATCTCGATGGAAGGCTACGGCACGGATGTCTACCTGCACTTGAATCGCCTCTCTAGCAGTAGCGAACCGCTCCCTTAGTGTATCATATGTATTATGCACGTACCACATGCGATATGGGTATGCCCATCGGCTGCTCGGCCGCAAATGGCGGTCGACCTGCAGCAGACGGCGGCGGTCCGAGCTGGGCTGGGAGTCCTCGCGACGGGGGCAGGGGTGGTGCGGCCGCTGGCGGTGCCCCTTCAAGATCTGCAGGATGCGATGACATTTCCATCGGCTCGACGTACATGCCCTCGTATGGCGCGGCCACCGGCGGCAAAGGCCGTGAATGCTCGACGTATGGCGGACCCGCCTCGGGCGGTCCATAGTATCCCATAGGCTCGCTGCCAGGTAAGCCGCCCGCGTACGATGGCGCAGCGTACATCTCATGCGGGGGCATATCATCAGGTCGCAAGTACGTGGGTGGCGGCATGGGCACAGGACGAATGCCCATCTGCTCCATGTCCATCCACGCGTCGTACTCTTCTAGGCCGCGAACGTCCGGGAAGGCCACAAAGCTGCGTGGGTCTCGCAGTGAGGCACCATAGGGCAAGTACTGGTCAGGCCTTTGCCGTGTCCACCGCGAATAAGAAGGTGGTTTGTGTGCAAATTCAGCTTCGAATGGCTGATATCTGCGCATGGGTTGCGGCGCATCGAGCATGCGCTTTTCGCGCTCCAGCTTGCGTCGCTTGCGGTCCATCTCACCCATCATATCGCGTCGCAACGATGCTGCACGGTCGCGCCAGTTGACCCATGCAATCTTTTCCTCCGCCTGCGCCCGCCGTTCATGTTCACGAAGGCGGCACTGCAGCCACATACCCAGGTACCTGAGTCGCTTTTCCTTGCGCAGATCAATAAGGGTATGTAGCATTTGAATTTCTGGATGCGTGCCCTGATGGATCATGTTTGCCTCGCGTTCCAACTCTTCTATGCGTTCTGCATAAAGTCGCTGTCGCAGCATAACAAAGCCCAACTCGATGCGCGTCAGTTGCTCGAGCGCTTCTTGGCGATGATCGGAGGCCTCATCTTCGTTCTCAGCAGCCTCCGTAGCCTGCCCACCCGTCTCAGCAGACTCTTCTTCTGCCGGTGTCTCTTCCTTGGTCTGCACGTCTTCCACGGGACTGCCCTGTCGGCTCGTGCTTGCTGATGGCGGATTCGAGGCATCTGCATCGGGCTGCACGAGCAGACTCGGTGCACCACCCGTGGCTGCTGCACGACGCTTTCCTACAGCAGCCATGACGGCACGGTGCAGAGATGGCTCTTTACGTGCTCCTTTATTTGGTATGGGCTCTTCCTCGTCGTCCTCTTCTCCTTCGTCATCTGCTTCCATGTCCTCTGTTGCCTCGTCCTGCGAGGCTTCCGGCGTCAACACGGATGATGAAGGAGCGATCGCGTCAACATCTTCATGTTTCTCACCCTCTGTCTCCGATGCCGCCAAGACAGCGAGACCATCTAAAGCGCTGTGTTGTGACTCCGCCTCATTACCGCCAGGCTTCAGGGTATGATCACCAACGTCTTCTGAGAGAGACGAATCTTCATCTTCTTTCACAGGCTCGTGTTCAATGGACTCAGGATTTGGCTTGGCTTGGTCGGACTCGTCTGTCAAGTCACTCTCGTCGCCCAACTGGCCCGCTGGCTGCTCGGATGTTGCGGAGGGCTCCATATGAACATCCTTCTGAGGCATTGATACATGATCTTCTGCAATTTTTTGCACATTCATACCATCCTCTTCGTCCATGGAAAGAGGTTCTGTTTCCGCATCCGACGTCAAAGGTGACGTGGCTTGCTCGGTTGGCTCAGTGGGAGTGCGATGAATTTCAACTTCCTCCGTACCAGATGCAGACATGTCCATACAACCTATTCCGGGACAACGCACTACAGGATACTAGCAGCGATAGCTCCTGTACTGCAATGGGTCTTTGGACAGGTACGATGTGAGTTGATCGTATGGAAACCCCAATCAGCCGCAAGCGCAAGGCACCAAAACGCACCCGACCATAACTTTTTATTTAGTCATGCTGAATACTTTTTGGGACGCATGACCCCAAGCCCTTCCATCCACCGGAATCAAGCGCTGCTCCTGGGATATGAGTTTGACAGACACACAGGTAGATGATGTCCTGTGGGCTGCCCGCACGGGCGATCTTGAAGTCTGGAATATTCTCAAGAAGGAGCTCGATGTGACTGCTGCGCTTGCTTCTTCAAATGATTCGGGCAACACGGCGTTGCATTATGCAGCGGCGAATGGTCATCTAGAGTTCGTGCGTCAAGTGCTTCCGCAAGCGAATCTGGAGATCTTGCTCATGCAAAATGAATCTGGGAATACACCGCTTCACTGGGCCGCCTTTAATGGTCATTTAAATGTGGCAGAGGCGCTAGTCGATCGTATCGAGGCCCTCGAGATGCAAGACGAAGTAACGGCCAAGCGTCTGCGTGCAGAAGAAGACCAGCGGGAACATCAACGCCATGCGGAAAAAAATCTAGAAGAAAAAGACGAGTCTGAGGATGCACGCAAAGCCGAGCTTGCGCACCATGATGAAATGCAGAGCGAGCGCGCACTATGGGATGTACGGAATAAGGCGGGCCGTGGTCCTATGTCAGAGGCACAAATGACTGATCGCGAGGAAGTCGTACAAATGCTTCTCTCTCACTTGTGTGACAATGCAAGGCCATCACCTCAGTCCACGGATGACCTGACCACGCGTACGGACAACCTCCATGTGTCGGAGGCGTAGAAGGCACGTAAGCTCATAGCCTCCACATCCACTTTGTTTGCGCAGGCCGTTGAGATTCGCCCCACATGTATAGCTCTCTCATTGGTGTGCGGCCCGCTCACTTTTCGTCACAACGATGAGCTGCTCGATGTGTGAAAAGAGTTTCATGGATGGGCGCAGAGGCTACTCGCTTTGGCACAATGGGCTTATTGTTCTTGTGCTTCTCATAATGGCTTCTTTCACTGTGAATCCCATACATTTCCTCTCTGCGCACCTCCGGCAAACATTTTCTGCGCGTATTCCGCCACCTCATATCAAAGCGGCTCACCAACAGTGCCAATTCTCCAGGGCACCGGCGGGACCCCCGCCTCATTTCTCCGAGCGCACTCAAAATGACCGTTTCGCCCTCGGCACACGGGCCACAGTAATACGCAATGCGACTGTGTTCGACGGACATAACATGTTTGTTGGGAAGGATGTATTTGTCGATCAAGGCCTGATTGTCTCGCTGGAGTCAAATATGGCGCAAATCGCTGCACCATCTGATGCCGTCGAGGTAGAGGCATGGGGCCGATGGCTGACGCCAGGTATTATCGACATGCATACACACCTGGGTGTGCAGGGTATGCCAGATCTTCCCACACATTCTGATACCAATTCAAATTTGAGTCCTGTGCGTCCTATGGTTCGTAGTGTGGATGGATTGAATGAACATGACATCTCACTACGAACCACGCTTGCCGGTGGCGTCACGTCTGCCTTAGTCCTCCCTGGCTCGCTAAACAATATCGGTGGACATGCATATCCTATCAAACTTGGTGATTTGCACGGGCGTCCACCGTCATCACGTCTGATTGATCCCCCACGCGCCCTCACCATCCTAGGTGAGGCGGATCATGGACGCGATGGACTCTACTCAGCTGCTTCAGGCATGAGGCGTCCTGATGGAAGTACGTCATTCAGGCAGATAAAGATGGCATGCGGCGAGAATGCACTTCAGTATGGCTTGGTCAGACCTGATGAGGCATGGAATTTTCGCTCAACTTTTGAACGTGCAACAAAGCTGCGCGAAAAACAAGACGATTTTTGCCAGCGTTTAGATGATGGCTTATTGAATAATGCGCCGCCTGAAGAGTCTCATTTTCCAAATGATCTCGAGCTAGATATACTGGTCGATGTACTGCGTGGCCGCACCAAGGTTCATACGCATTGCTACACCATGAACGATCTTGATGCCCTAGTGCGCCATGCTAACGAATTTGCTTTTTCCATTGCTGCTTTTCACCATGCTCATGAAACGTACCTTGTATCATCTACCCTGCATGCTGCACCGGGCAGCCCGCCGGCTGCAGCCATCTTTTCGACAAATGCCTATTACAAATATGAGTCCTACTTCGGCACGCCTTTTTTGGCGGAATTACTCCAATCCCACAATATCACGCCTATATTCAAAAGTGATCACCCTGTGACGGATTCGCGGCGTTTAGTTAACCAGGCTGCCCAGGCACATCACTTTGGACTGGATGAACTCGAGGCATTGAAGAGCGTCACATCACATCCTGCGCGTGTGTTGGGTCTGGATCATCGTATTGGGCGTATAGCACGTGGATATGATGCGGACTTAGTGCTATGGGACCGCCATCCGCTGCAACTAGGTGCGACGCCTGTGGCGGTGTACGTCGATGGCGTATCTCAACTTGGCAAAGCGTATGCTTCTGGTGGAGAAGCACTCAAGACAAGAGACGCGCCGCCGTCTGCTGACTACTCTCACGAGTTTCAGCGCGTGCGCAATGAAAGCGATGCCATTGCATCCGGACGTGCTCGTGCATTTCCTGAACCTATATTCGAAGCTTCCGCGGTGGTGCTCCGGAATGTTTCACGCGTGTTCCAGCGAGCCAACGATTCAATCCACGTTCTAAATCTTGTTTCAGACGGCACACTTGTGTATGCTAATGGGCGCGTTACATGTGTGGATGCCTATCACGTATGCCATGATCAGGTCCCGCCTCATGCATTAAGCGTCCACTTACACGGTGGCACTGTGTTGCCTGGCCTGACTTCGTATGGAAGTACCCTAGGCCTCTCCGATGTCCCAAGTGAATCAAGTGCCTCTAATGGCCAAGATCCCTCTTTGCTGACTCGTCATCTCTACTTGGATACGAAGCGCCTAGTGCCCCGTGCCGAAGACGGTCTTATATTCGGTGGCCATGCGCTGCGTCGTGCTCATGCCTCGGGAGTAACGACAGCCGTCAATGTGCCTGCCACAATCGGCATGTTTGGTGGCGTATCGACCCATTTCGATACTGGTGCTCGTACTGTGCTTGATGCACACAGCGTGCGTACGTCCGAAGTGGCTTTGCATGTGCGTCTAGCGTATCCCATCGACGATCATGAACCCTCTCTCGCGACGCAACTGGCTCTTCTTCGCTCTTTGCTACGCAATCCGCCACCTGGGAGTGTTGAGTGGCACCGCGTATCCCGTGGCGAATGGCCTTTGGTCGTCAAGACAAATGCCCAAGACACGGTAGCTAAGCTCATCCTTCTCAAGCGCGCTTTTCCTCAAGTGCATCTGATCATCGACTCAGCGGGAGCTCTACACGAGGTGGCGAAGGATTTGGCTGAGGCGCATATTCCCGTAATTGTCCCTGCCAAGGTGTGGGAGTATGGATGGGAGCAGCGTGGTCGTAAGGAAGGCCCGCCTTTGACAGCCGACACGGAGCTGGGCGTGCTACTCCGACACGGCGTAGAGGTGGGCGTCCGGGTACAGGAAGCATGGGAAGCTGCCAATCTGCTATGGGAGACGGCTTGGGCCGCTCAAGAAGCGCATGTATCCGATGCTACAACCATCTTAGCTCTCGTCACGACCAACCTAGAACGCATGCTTCATCTGCATGTTCCTTCGGATGTGGCTAATTTCGTGGCCTTTGATCGTGATCCATTCACATATGGCGCCAAGGTCGTAGCTATCGGCACTCCGCGCTCATGCGAGCTGTTCTCTGCTTCCTAATATGTGCAATATCATTTTTATTTTTCATACTCAACGCTCTATGAGCACGCTGAATAGTACACTGTGGGCCGTAAGGCCATCACAAGAACACAGATGCCACGAACACAAAGCTACCATGGCGTATGCATAGGCTTTCTTGAACTGATCCATGCCATGCCACTCGGACATTCTTGTTTAAATCAAAGTGTCGTATGGCTGGGGCGCGAGCGTCACGGGCTTGTTCTGCGCCACCTGAATCGTGTGCGCCTCGCGGGGCTGGGCTGGCTGGCGCTTGAGGTTAACGTGCTCGCCCTTCTCCTTGGCAGCATGCTTAGCAGCAGCGTTCGCCTTTACACGGTTGACAAAGTTGTCACGGCACTTGGAGTGACGTACGTGGTCAACACGGATGCTCACACGCTTCTCAATCTTACGGTTGCCCACCGTCTTGTACACAATGACACCGACAGCGCGGGGGAACACACCGTAAACAACACCCGTACGGCCCTGGTAGTACTTGTGGTGCATACCCTTCTGCTCGCCCGAGTCAGCCACGATGTCCACAATATCACCAGCATGGTACGGACGAAGGAAACGGCTCAGCTGAACCTGTCCGTGCTTGCGGAACTTCTTGGCAAACATGTGCCGAGTACGCGCCCTGTAACCATAACTGTGAGGCATCTTGACGAGTTCGTGTTAGAAGGACAGTCTGCACGAATGTTTGCCTCGCTTGACCTACGTCCCTCGCTGCTGTAGGTCACCTGCCGCAAGGGTGCGAACGGCTTGAAACTACATTGGAATCACGTGATTATATTTTCGGCCGGGTGACCACAGTGGATGCCGCCGCAGGGAAGAAGACGAGTGGAAAGACCAGGCTCAAGTCGCACTGTTTCTACTGTAACGCTTCACTAACATGCCGACCGCGACCCGCCACTGCAAGGGTGCTCCTCGCAACCACAGCAAGACGTACAAGGTTCCTCGTCGTCCCTTTGAGTCTCCTCGTCTGGATGCTGAGCTGAAGCTGGCTGGCGAGTACGGTCTCAAGAATAAGAAGGAGATCTGGCGCATCGCTCTGACGCTGTCCAAGATCCGTCGTGCTGCTCGTGAGCTTCTCAAGCTCGACGAGAAGGACCCTAAGCGTCTTTTCGAGGGTAACGCCATCATCCGTCGTCTGATTCGCATTGGTGTGCTGGACGAGTCGCGCATGAAGCTTGATTATGTGCTGGCCCTGCAGATCGAAGACTTTTTGGAGCGCCGTCTTCAAACGCAGGTGTACAAGAGCGGTCTCGCTCGCAGCATTCACCACGCTCGTGTGCTCATCACGCAGCGTCACATTCGCGTGGGCAAGCAGATCGTCACCTCGCCCTCGTTCATTGTTCGTCTCGAGTCTCAGAAGCACATTGACTTTGCTCTCAACTCGCCTTACGCTGGTGCGCGCCCTGGCCGTGTCAAGCGTAAGCGCATGGCTTCTGCCAATGCTGCTGCGGGTGGCGAAGAGGAGGGTGGCGAAGAGGAGGAATAAATGTACCATTCATCATTCCCTCCTCATGAGGTTTTACCCTTTGATACTTTGTCGAGTGTCATCGTCGCTCATGACCCTATTCGGTTATAGTGTATGATTTGGACTTGAACGCAGTGTTCAGGTTCAGCCTACTTTTTGTTGCTAGTGTAGCGACAGATCAAAAAAGTCATATGAGACCTACACATCTATCATGTCTTCATGCTAACGAGGGAGGGGGAAAACAAGGGGAAGACAGTGTACGTTGCCGTAGAATCATTGCCTGGCCTCTTTCAGCCTCGACTTGAACCGATTCAGTCGCTGGTTGTATGCCAGGCGCGATTGGTACTCGTGTTCATTCGCGCCGCCCGACCCACGATTACGAGGTGCCACCTGGAATCCAGTGGTGACTGACTGAGGGATGCCCACATGTCGGCGATTTTTGTCCGTGGCAAACGCCGATTCATGGAGTTGGCTTGAAGGATTATGTGGCGAGTTCTGGTGCCATTCTGCTTGCGCCACTTGCCGATCACGGTACGATGCCGAGCGCTTTAGAACCGGCCGGGTCCATACTTCAACGAGATGCTCGGCCACCCGATGAATAGAAGGTTCGACACGCTTGCATAATGTGTAAAATACTACCACACGGCCAAGTCCACTCATCTTTAAGCTGATTGTATCGATGGACATGTTTTCCAGTACCCCAAATAGTTCCTTTTGGATATTCAAAGCAGGCAAGCTACGGTCAGGCAATGGCTCCAGCCATCGCTTGACGCCCTCGAGCAAGTTGTTGTCCATAATGGCTTGTTGCAAGTGCGTTTTTTGTAACGTACTTACCACACGCGGAAGTAGACGAAGCTTTGCGGTGGCTGGCTGCCTGAAGCGATTCGCTTCTTCGTCCTCGTCCGCCGCAGCCAACATTTCGGCTCGTAAAGCAGACACTTCTTCATCAGCCATCAACTCAAGATCATCATCACCCGTTTTGCGCCGACGAGTATTTCTTCTCTTGTTTGAATTGAGTGCTGCCTCAATGCGCGCTTCCACTTGTGCACGGATCTGCGCTTTCCCACTTAATGGCTCCTCTTCATCTTTATTCGTCTCATCGTTACGAACTTCGGTATCATCTTGCGCTGGCTCACTGTGCTTCTTTTTTTGACGCTTTGGCTCCGGATCAATCATATCTTCAGTGACTTCGCGGCGCGGAATGTGGGGCAGATGATCTTCGCCGCTTTCGTCATTGATTTCCGTCGCTGGTTCAGCATTTTGAGTGCTCTCAACCACGGGCTGTGTCACTTCATTTTCGATTTCTTCGTCTGAATCTACGCCAAAAATATCAGCATGTTCCTGTCACAGAATTAGCTTTCATCGTTTACGTACGGTGCTTCGTGCGGCCATGGCTTTGTCGAACAACTCACGGTGCCGCGATGCTGGGCCGACGTAGCAGAGTAAAAACCTCCACACAATACACGCCTTCATTTATGAGGGCCGTTGGTCAGCTGCTTCTCGGACGACTTGCCGCAACATAAGTTGAGATTGGCAGCGGCCCCCGACCACTCGCTAGTTTATCAAAGCGAGACTCTCCAAGTTCGCCAAATTTCTCCGAAAGAATATGGCGAGCTACTCTGCCAGTGGAGCAACACCAGGAAACGGGTCTGCTGGATCGAACGGACATGATACTTCTCGTGGCAGCGTCCCAGACTATAGTCTTTCCGGAGTACTCCATTTTCTTCAGAGTGAATGGCGTCGCTATGAACACGAGCGAAATTCATGGAACATTGAGCGCGCCGAACTTCGTGCCCGTATTGCTCTCTTGGAAGGTGAACGTCGAAGTGTTGATAATCTCAAGACTGATTTGCTCCGCCGTATCAAGATGCTCGAATTTGCTCTTCGACAGGAGCGTATAAGAAGCAGCCAAAATAATTCTGGCTCGAATTCAGCCACAGTTAGGAACTCCAACGATCGATTTTCTGTCGGTGGTGGAAACGCTTCATTAAATGATGATGGACACGACATGAATAAGCAACTACAATTTCAAAGTAACGGTGTCAAACTACCTATAGGCATGAAGGATTCGAAGGGACGCGCCAAAAGTCGGGCATATCTTCAGCAATGTCTTCAGGAGATCGCATATCTCACAAGCAACATCACACTCAACCCGATAATGAATCAGACCAACTCTTCCGAGTCAGAAGGCCAGGCATCTCAGGTGTCTCGTCCTATGTTTATTGTACCCGATGAACCTTCTCCGGAAATACAAAATGACGGAAATATGGTTAAAGGCTCTGTACCCGTGCAGGACACATCTACTCATGATGAACTGGAGGTAAAGCAAGCATCTCGACCCTTTCCTGATAAGAACGCACCAGAATCTAAATCTGCTCTGGCAACGCAAGAGGCAAATCCAACCTCCTTTAGTGTTGCTGAGAGAAATTTGACATCACAAAACTTAGCGAATGTACCCGATGTACAACTCTGGAACTCAAGGGGCACGATCGACGCTCATTTTGACTCTATCAACTCTTTGGCATACGACTCTTCAGGTTTCGGGTTTTTCACAGCTTCTGATGATTCCACTATCAAATATTGGCGCCTTTCATCACCTGAAGCACCTAACAATAGCACAGAGGGTGCCAATCCCAAACTTCTCACGACATTACGTGGTCATGAAGCAGGTGTAAGGTGCTTAGTGTACTCAAAGAAGCTTAATAAACTTTTCAGTGGCAGTCTCGATGCAACCATACGCCAATGGACGTTGCCTGAGGAAACACCCATGAAGGATGACCCCATTTTGGATTCTCTTCAAAGCTCTGTCTTTACCAAAAATACTCACGCTGTCCACGACATGTCATTATTCGCTCTGAATGGAAAAGAGGATGCACTACTGGCCACTGTATGTGCCGACGGAACCGTAAAGCTGTGGTTCACGGAAGATGCATCAACGCCTACCCCTTTCCTTAGTTGGGATTACTATGGAACCGATCCAGATGCCGAAGTAAAAATGGAGCGCCCATCTATGGCATCCTTACCCCTTCCGACTTCTGTAACCTCATGTCCGGCAGATTTGAGGATATGCGCTGTATCATTCTCTAACGGCGTTCTAAAATTATTTGATCTAACATCTGGACGTGAATTAAAGCATTTTGCTAGTCCATCTTCCTCATTACCGATCAATGCTGTTGTTGGTCATCCGACTTTACCGCTGGTCGCAACTGCCCATCAAGACCAATATATACACATGCACGATATTAATTCGAGTGCGTGCACGCTATCCTTACACGCCCACGAAAATGGCGTCGTTTGCCTTGACATTGATCCGTCTGGACTCACACTGGTAAGTGGTAGCTCTGATGGGAAAGTCCGGTTTTGGGACTTGGTGAAATCCAATGAGAGCGAACAGATGGCTTCCGACGCTGCTAAGCAGACCTATACGGCAGTGTGCTTTCAAGAAGTCTCAGCGCATCAAATAAAGCATGGCAAGGGCGTACTCACTTCTCTATATCATCCAACTTTACCTTTCATTGCAACGGCGGGTGCAGATGGCACCGTTCATATGTTCGGGTAGACTCGACACAGTTGATGCTACTGTACAAAATAACTTGCGATATAACGTACAATCCCCTTCATGTCCATAGATTATGAATATTAAAAACGCAAAACATAATTGTCTCATAAGAGACACTCTTCTCTGATCATGATTGTCATCCTTACTGCAGGGACCATGCTAATCTTCTCTGTATCGTTCCAATTTTTTCGTATGCTACCCGAAGGTGCACACGGTAAGCTCGTGTTTCAATACGACCCCTCATGATAATTCTTTCACATCAAATACTTCAAGTCTTGGCCGTTTAATTCTAATTAGTCATCCTTACTGTATTGGCATGAGCGCGGAGTCTGGGCTTATAATTAGTTGGCACGCGATTTTTTCTTGTATCGCAATTTGCCAGGAAATCCGTGCCCTTCTACTCTAACAAGGGCGCCGTTTTTTTCTGGACACATTGAATTCTCAGTGCCTTTTGCATCCTTCACCTACATTAGTGGAATTGTACATATATCAAAGGTCCACGTCTTTCCTCCAGAGACTACCCAATCTTTTACTACTTTTGTTTCAACAGTGCATGGCTTAAACTAGCCCAGTCTTTCGAAGTGTGAAAAGCCTGTCCTCCATATAATGTCTGACGAAGGTTTATCACACGCGCTCGATACGCTTTCAATTAGGGCTGATATCCCCGCTGCAAAGCAAGTGAGGGGCAAGAGTGAGGGTGACATACCATCTACCTATACGTCAACACCTCTGGATCCACCTTCAGCTCTTTATCCATTTCCATTTGTCAATGGGAACGACAAAAGCAGCAATCCTTCTCAATTTCCTAACTTATTATTAAATGAATCAGTTTCGGATGCGAATAAGCCACTTTACCCACAAAAACGCCCTAGTGACCCAGGCTTTGGCGGTGTGTCTTTGGTGTCAACACCGGCGAACTTACCAGGTAACAGCGTTTTCAGCTCTCCCGGACTCCTGAATGCTTCTGGTGCCCAACGACCCCCACCTTCCTTTTATACGGGCCCTTGGGGTCTTCCTCCGCAACCTGGCGCGACTATGTCAATCTCGACTGATCGATCTGCTTCTCCAGGTAACAATACTGTTCTTTCACCCACCGTTCCCCCCACTCCTGCACCTTTGAGATTTGGAAATAACGTACCAACGGCTTCAACGACGTCTCCATCTGGCGAAGCTGACATCATTCCCACTGCCATTGTGATTAAAAACATACCTTTCAATATTAAACGTGAGCAACTCCTGCATCTTATCAGGGACATGGGTATCCCTGTGCCTTACGCATTTAATTATCATTTCGATCAGGGAATCTTTCGAGGACTTGCCTTTGCCAACTTTCATTCACCATCAGAAGCCAATGAAGTTGTTGCTGCATTGAATGGTCTAGAGGTTAGTGGCCGGAAGCTGCGAGTAGAATACAAAAAGGTGCTTCGTGCTGGTGAAAAAGAGCGAATTGAAAAAGAGAAAGCCTTGAAACGTCTTAATATTCCCCAAGCGACTGAAAGAGATTGGAAACGAGATGGCAAATGCCTGCCATCGGAACTCTCTCCTTTTAACGGTCTCAATACTTTGAACCCAGCATCCGCTGCTATTGTGACATCAGGACTACCCATAAAAGATAATCATCAAAAGCTCACACCTGAGGTCAGTAAGCCTTCTTTCATCTCGCGATCACCCCAAGGAGACTCTCATGATTCTTCTCTTGACCTAAATGACGCATTCACCCTTGAGATCTACTCACGAGTACTCCTTTTCAAGGACGATCGCATGCGCGATGAATTAACTTTCTCCAAGTCTTTCACATCGGCCGAACGTCGAGTGGTACACTTGGTGTCTCAGAAGCTCGGATTACACCACTCCACTGTGGGCAGCGGTGATGATTGCTATGTCATGGTATCAAAATCTGGTTCACTACCTCAGGGCTCAAATATCAGGGATTTGCCTTCCGTGTTCGTAACGGATCGTCTGTCTCCGCGTGGGACTTTGTCGACGAAGAAATCTGTTCCTGATATGCGTCGGCACACGTTGCAACCAGACATTCAAAGAACTGAAAGTCCCAACTCATTTTCCGGACTAGTGCCACCATCGTCAAACAACTTAATGCCTTGCAGGTCGAATGGCAGTTTGCATGACGTATATTCCCTTTCCCCTGCTCCACGATTCGATGGTTTTAGCAACTTTGGATCTCCTTTAAATTCGCAAAACTTGTTTGCTTATCCTGTCGATGCCTCACCTGTACCGTATATCATGCGTCCGCGCAGTGCGGACATTGATGCGTTGGAATGTGCAGGACTACAGGGGAGCTCATCGTCCAGCATCAATCGCTCGCGCTCTCCGCTGCATCGTCCACATTCGCCTCTGAGCCAAGGAGCTCACTCATCTCCTGTTACACCGCTTGGAAATGGTGTAGGGCCTCTGGATTATGCACCCCCCTCAATCGGAGCAGGTATTTTGAAAGGTGAACCTGACCTGCCAGTCTACCCCAGCGCTCAACGAGAGGGTTTCTCGGACTTCGCTGACGCTTATCCAGCACGCTTTTCCTCTCTTTCTAGCGATGAGTACTTGAAGCCCGATTGTGATGTTGTCTTACCAACGCACTCTGCTCCTTCGAACGAGAAAGAAGTCAACCCATTGCACTTGATTCCGCCGACTATCACAACCAGTTCCACCAGTGATGATAATTAAGTGATTTGCACTTTTCTGACAATTTTGTTACAGATATTCATTCAAGTTTCGATACCTTCTCGTCTATCCATGCGTGGCATGGTCTTTTCGAATTAGGCATTGCATGATGTTGATATATATTACATAGACGCGATTTATTTCATAGTTGCCACGAGTCTGCGAACATATGTATCATACGCTCCACTTACTGTTTTGTTTTAACCACGCACTGTTTCTCGTTCATGGACGTGAGCGCGGTTAAGCATTACAGCGGTCCTGAACATTACACAGATCTCTGTTTTGAATTCAATCAAGCTTCCACTGCAAATCATAATGTTCAATTCGTTCCTGTGAGGCGGGGACGCATAAAAGCGTATTCTCGTCGCAGCACCGCAGGAATTGTTTGGAAGGAGGCACCTTTCCTCGTATCGACTAGTGCAATTAGTACCTGCATCGAACTAAGTGAGAGAGCTTTTTTGGATGCTAGAAAGAATGGTGTACCAATGAATTATACCTGTACACAAGTAACAAGTCATTATCCCATTCAATTTTTGATGCCTTCTGACCTCTCGCCTCAGCGGCCAACTTCGTTGGCTTGGGTTCAACCTCGGTCATGGGCCCAGCATGCAGCTTCTCCTGTTCAGAATAAAGGGAGGTCTGCACTGAAATTGCATTCTCCAGGCATCATAATCCATGCACCGTCCTCCGAATCATCTGTATCTCATCCGTCCACTCCCACGCGACAATATAAGCCAAACATATGGAGTTCCCCACGTTCTTCACTAACCGTCGAACAATTGTATGAAAAAGCGCATGAATTTAATCGAGCTCCGTTGACAATGCCGGTGGGATTAGTGAACCAAGGAAATTCTTGTTTTGCCAGTGTTATTCTCCAGATGCTTGTATACTGTCGGCCTCTCTACTCTTTTCTTACGCAACTAAACGCTATGGTGCCCCAGGATCTAACCAACTCAACACCACTTTTGGAAGCTATATTCCAATTTTATTCAGAAATACCTGTGCTAACAAATCAAAACAACATGTTGAATGATGACTTGGATCCCATTGCACCCGATTATATATACGATGCTTTGCGATTACACAGACGATTCGACCTTTTTCAGCTTGGACACCAAGAGGATGCGGAAGAATTTTTTAGTTTGATTCTGAACACTCTTCATGAAGAAGTTGACCTTGTGTATCGTCGCACAGTGAAAAAGAAACAATCCACGCATAAACACTCTACAGCTTTAGAGCCTGTGGCTTCCAAAGATCCATATGCGGCCTACCCACCACCCTCGATAAATGATGATTCAAGTGATGATGAAATTGATGCCAGGGAAGTACAGCGCCCGCAAAGCCCTGATCAAAATGAATGGCTAGAAGTTGGTCAGAAGGGTAAAACGAGCCTAACTCGAACTAGTGGCAACACAGACAGCGAGTCGCCTATAACCCGAATGTTCGATGGAAAACTACGCAGCACGCTTTCTTGTCCTGGTACTAAAACTAGCATTATGCTTGAGCCCTACCGATCACTCCCACTTGATATTCAACCACCACATATACACACAATCGAAGACGCCTTGAGACAAATAACGGAACCTGAGATCATTTCTGGCGTGTGGTCACATCAACGTAATGCACCTGTGGATGCAACAAAGCAAGTTTGCATTGAAGCTTTACCTCCAGTCCTTGTTCTCCATCTCAAGCGGTTCGTGTTTGACGGAACATATGGCGTACAAAAAAGCACCAAACCAATACGCTTTGGTATGACGCTGGATCTTCCACAAGATATATTGAGTCAACCGTGTCGTCTTGTGTCGGCTTTTAACAAATACGCTTTATTTGGCGTAGTATACCACCATGGACGTCTTGCCACAGGTGGCCATTATACTGTGGCCGTACGGCGTCAAGACAATTCAGGATGGATCCACATTGACGATACCTGCGTTTCACCTATACCTGCTGAACAGGTCGTCTCTTCGGCACTTGGAAACAAGTTGGACATGGGCCAGGCCTATTTGCTGTTTTACCAAAGGCTTGAGCAGTAATGCAACATACTTGCATAGATATCCATGTAGTTATTACAAAATCTGCTACAGAAGCTCGTCATCATCGTCACCTCCCACTTTCTCAGTATTGTTCTGAGTTTCAGTTGAGGGTCGTGATAGATTTGATGCGGCGACAAAGGCAGGTGCAGAAGGTCTTGCTGCTTTGGCACTGGCGTTTCGTGCTTCAACCATGGCCATCGGATCAGAAGGTGTAACCTTACTTGCGGCATCATCAGGCGCTGCATTAGCGCTTGATAGAGCAGATGCCATCACAGATGACGCAACATTAGCCATATCGGTGTTATACTGAGCTTGTACTGAGCGCTTAATGCGGAGCATTTCACGGAATGTATCTTCTGTGCCATTTTGAATCTCAAAGTTGTTCCATACCTTCCAGAACTCCGTTTGTGTCTTGGGGTTACAAAATTGCGATGCATGCGCGTAAATAGCCCTGGCCCTATCCATTTCACCCAGTTTACTTTCGAGGACAGCAAAACGCAAGCACATCGAAACTGCATCGCGGTCTGGCAATATCTCAATGGCAGCTTCGTAGATGGGTCGCGAAGCCACCAAGCCATAGTTTGCTGCTGCTTTCGCAATGTAGTACAAGAACATTTCGTACCGATCTTTTTCAGAAACAGAATGCGCGGCACGCTCATAAATACTCATGGCCTTTCGCACGAGTCCATACTTTTCTTCAAGCTCGCCATACTTGAGGTATAATGGCTTACAAAGGTTAGCTGGACATTTGTCCAAAGCCTGCTCAAACATATCGCGGGCGCGTTCGAGCTTGCTTCCACCATAGCGTGCAACGAACTTGCTCAAATACACATTCCACAATTCAAATGCGACTGGGTAAGTGAACAGTTCTACGCCACGTTCATAAACCCTAAAAGCATCCTCATAATAGTGCTGCTCTTCGAGAAACTGAGCAAAATTAATGATGGTCTGAGCATTAGCAATCTTGAGTTCGAGAATCCGATCAAACGCATGTTTGGCACTTTCAAGCGTGCCTATAGCCTCTTCCAAATCAGTGTAAAATGACCAGAGTTTCAGGCTCTTGAACAATCTCGTCTGTGGCGAGAGAGAGTCGTCATAATATGAGACGTTTTGAATTTTACTCTGACTGCTTGGCGAGCTTGTAGCCCGTGCCATAACTCGCAGTGCTTCATTATAATTGCCATTACGGAGTTCCATTTCTGCCCATGAGCACCATACTTCAGCGAGATCATCTACACGCTTGTAAGGAACTTTAATGGCGCGTTCAAATATCTGTCGAGCAGACGTGACATCTCGTTCCATAGATCCAGGCTGTTTACGACCCTGGCTTCCTCCGTCCTCATAAAATTCAGCAAAATGGATATAAAGCCGATGCAAATTGGCTGTAGCTTTACGAGGGTTGATAATCTCCAGCGCCTTTTTGTAGGTCGCAATAATTTCTTCATCATTTTCACCCCACAATACCACACGTTTTTCCCATTCTTGTACATCATCCTGATTTCTGCGAAGCATAACATCATTGACCAAAAAGGGCCGACGCTCCATTAGTTTTTCAAATTCTAACATGCGCTGATCGATTTCGGCTTCTTGATCTTCTTTCGGCGGCGCATTTTCATCCTCTTCGTCATCTTCCAGGTCTTCCATCATAAAGCTAATTACATTCTCGCTTGATTCAGCGTATGCATCAAATATCTGCGTAAAGTCACGCACAGTCAACACCTTTTTCATGCCCTCTTCAAAAATATTCCAGGCTGTGTCCAAATCTCCTCTTTTGATGTAGTACGTGGCCAGACCCGCCCACAGTCGTCCTGCTTGGTCAGGAAACCGAGCGAGCCCGTCACATTCTACAATTTGACGGATGGGCAAGCGGGAAGAATCAAGCACATTGATATCATACTTAGTAACAGCTTCTTCCGAATCGTAGCGAGGTAGCGCCTTTTCCTCTTGTAAAGACAAACCAATCGCCTCCGGAAACCGCTCAACCAACTCAAGCCAGTCAAGTATGAGATGATAAGAGCTCTTTCCATTCGGGCTCGTATATTCACCATGCCAAGCCTTTCTTGCTAGAATCAGCATCAGTTTTGCTGCTTCAAGAACTCGACTTTTTTTGGCAGGACTCAACGTATCATCGTCCTCGTCCTCGTCATCACTTTTCGAAGAAGATTGCAAGGCATTTTTCGATCCATCGGAGTAGCAAGGTTCGTCTGGCATTTCAAGTAACATGGTACAGTATTGTTCTGACAGACTTGGATCAACGCTCAAATAACGACGCCATACTGCTCGAGCCGTCTCACCACAGCAGAGTTCAGCCCATCGAAGATAAAGCTTCCAGACACGGAGGTGCAAAGAGCCCGGCAATGTACGCAGTGCTCGGTCGAAAGTGCGTCGAGCATGCGTTTTTGACAAAATGGGAGAACATGCAGGGTGTACAAAGAGTGTCAGATAATCGAGCCAGATGCGGGGCATGTTAGGAAGCCATTGTAACGCGCGTTCATATGCAGCAGCGAGACTACGCCATTCTTGCCATCCAAGTGTTCCGTCCAGCGCAAAATGCCAATATTCCTGTAATTCCTCTTCACGCCGCATGTCAAGCAAAGCAGGACCCATTTCCAACGATGGGTTTGTGGTCTGTAACAGGCGCTGGCGGCGCCCAGCTGATCCATCATGTGGTTCACCAAGCACAAAAAAAGCGCGTGCGCTCAAGTATCGCCGCCATAGTTTATATGATGTGGGGAATACAGATAATGCGCGTTCGTATAAACCAACAGTCCTTTGCAAAGCTAAGCGAAGCGCCTTATCACTTAAGAATCCAAGCAACTTTACGCCGTCTGATGACATTTCTGGGTCTGGTATGGGCCTTTTACGGTAGTTTGTCTCTTCCACGTGAGATATATAATCCATCCATGTCCGTATGTTATCCGGGTTTCGGAGTAGTTCTTGCTCAAATACCAAGTCATCAAAGGGAATTAGGTCCTCATGTGTTGAAGGTGACGGTATAGGAAAAGTAAGCGGAAAATTTTCAGTAATCCGATCGATCACTTCATTATTAGCACTATTGGTACTGGTTGACATCGTCTCAGCCTACCCCTAGTGCCTGACTATCGTGCAAACTTGTCAGTGTGTCAATCAGCGAGAAAACACTATGTCGGCCGAATTCTGTTCCACCATACCACAACATCGCATGGTCCATCTCGGACCGTGGCAGGTCTCTGAATGTCGTAATGCGAGAAAGTGAAATCAGGGACTCGCGTATTCCTGCACATATATCAGATGATGCTTTAGATGACTATATAACTGAACTAATTATCGAAGAGGCGCGCATGAAAGACCCCGCATACCAGCGTGAATACCAGCGCTCTACCGCAGCAAGGCTATTCGCGCGACCTCGAGAGCCATCTACGCGTACTAATAAGAGGTTTCTCGCTTCCATGATACGTAATGCAGATTCGCACAATCAAAGAAGATCAGCAGGTGGATTCAAGGGCGAGAAGGAGCGTCCACAGCAACGCACTAGCCGTTGGGACCTTGCGCCAGGAAGCACTCGCAAAAGAGTGCATCGCGATCATGACCATACAGAAAATGCGTCAATACCATCTCGAAATCGTTCTAGATCGCCTACCTATGTTAAAGAAAGACCGTCAGAGCCTGAACCGCGACCATCGCCTAAAGTACGTCTATGGGACCTAGGAAAAAATGTTTGTTTATAGTCATGTCATTCGTTTCATATACAAATGAGAAAGTAGCGCGAACAGGAGCACTAGAACAGCAAGCCCAATGCCAATTACGGGCTGTACTTTAGTTCTGACTCCAAATCGAATGGTAACCGAGTACATTGCTTCAGGCTCATCCGTTGTTTTCACATACAAGGTCTGGTTCAATGCGTGGAACTCATATTCGCCATGCTTCACGACAATTTCTGGAACAGATCCATGCGTCAGGTATTCTGGTACGAAAATCTCTGTTATCGCACTTTTCGGATCTTCTGACGTCGTATCCATCGCTCGCCACGTGAAGGTGAATGTGCGCGTGCGACGGTTCCACGACGTACGTTGAGGGATCCCTGCCACTTTACACGCATACGGACGAATAATGGCATCAAGTGCACGTCCACCTTGATACTCGATTTTATCGTAATGCGTATTTTGCTTATCCTTCGCAGGTAGTTCTAGGTTGATAATGGAAAAATCTTCCATATTCCATTCATCACCATGAGCGACGGTGTTGGAAGGATTATAATTCCAAAGTGTGAAGGAAACCCAGTTTTTTTCCATCGCAGAAATTAATGCATCGAGCAATGTAACTTGCACACTATAGTCACCAGGATTCCTAATCAGTGACTCGTTTACATCGTAGGGGATACCGACTTCACCAAGTAGAATTGGTACTTGGCCCAATGTATCACGTCCTCGGCGACAGAGGGTTGTGATCTGATGCAAGTAGTTCCTAAACAGACCCCATGTGCCGAAGTACAGTGCACACAACAAAAACATACCTCGGCCCAGTCCTTGAACATTTACACTCATACCGCGGTACGACTTAAAAAACAACACATTTAAATCGTAAAAGTGAGGTGCGTATACAAAGTTACTGGGCCGAGGCTGTGGTAAAATTGTCTGTGTTGTGCACGGGTGGGGCTCTTTACCATGACCCCAACGAGGCATGAATTCGTTCGGGATCGGCTCCACCAAGAGAAATAGAGAGGGAGACGATCGTCGAACACGTTGGTCGAATTTCTGAACAAATGGCGCATAAAAGTCTCTGTACCATTCAACAGGACGTCGCTGTTGGCCCGGACGGGGATCCACATGGAAGTAGTCAGCCTGAAGCACAATGGGCTTCTGCTTTTTTTCGTCCCAGTCCCACACGCCGTGTTCTCTCCACAAACAACCGTCTTGTTTGCGAGTATTGGGGAAAGACTGTGAATCTGAACTCTTGTACCAGGCGGAGAGACCTTGTGGATCGACGCGTGTATAGTGAGATAAACGCGAGGGGACGGGCCAAGTTTTGACATAAAATGGTATCATCTGCGAATGACCATCACCTAGAGCTAAACCTTGTAAGGCAGAAGGATAATGACCAATATGCAGGTCAGTCAAATAATTCCAGCGATTGAAAGAATACAAATTCACGTATCCTCGATGCGGTTCATTCATTAATTCAATACCAATTAACGCTGGACATGAAGCCAAGGCGTCTACCAGCTGGCCGTAGGCTTCCACATAAGCATTCTGAAGAAAGTGTTGAATGTTGATCGCATCTTTTTCATCAAGTATTCTCCCTTCAGTGTCACGAAGCAAGCACAGCTGAGGTGCAAAAACACTGCCGGCCCAAAACAAAGTATTCATAGTACAGGGTGCCATCTTCTGGTAACCCGAAGGCCAGTTGAAGGGTCCCGTAGGTTCTGTCTTACCTCTAGGAGGCTCACTTTTCATTCGAATACCTCCCGCTCCTCGGACGAGTGCTGTTCCTGTTGGTTCAAGATGATTTCGGTTTAAGCTTGCAGCGCTAAATGTCTGTTGTTAGCCCGGATTACGCACCCAGCCTGGTGCACCACTACCACCACAGAGTCTGCTCCAAACATCTTGATGTGCATTGATAATACATTTCAAACCATAATCCGAAAAAATGCCAAGTAGGCTTCGCAAATAGGCGACATAAGCTTGATCGATGGGGTACTCAGGACAGGGGCCCTCGTGGGAAAGAGCCTCCCACGTTACGAGCAGACGCACCAGCGTCAGACCCCATGTGCGAAGACGCATACAATGTTCAGGAGCCTCTTCAAGGGAGAACGGTCTATTCACAAAGGTCAAATGTTCAGGGTCCGCATATGTTTGGAGCACGTTTCGTGGTTCAGATGGTCTCTATGTTAGAGATGGACACGTACAATTTGCTTGCTCCTCCTACATTGACTCCACGTAGAAGTAGGACACGACCATATGCATCACGGAAATACTGGCCATCAAGTAGAATGGTTCCACCTATTGATGCATCCGATAAATCATGTGCCACCATTTCTGTTGGTAGATGACGGCTGATACTACAAAGGCTGGGCGTTTGATTTCCCAGGTGATTGCTCCACAACAGCCGCGGTTTACGAAGCGTGCAATGGAATTCCACCTTACACTAAATCTCTACGCTCGTTAAAGCGGCGATGCCTTGGTGTGACAGATGATAGATCATAGAAACTTTTGGATTTGGCTGAAGACGCACCATCAGTCCAAAATGATCCGAAACGCGAGATGGGGCTGTGAAGTGAATCCATGAAACTGTTCGAATGAACAGCCTGTGATGCGTCATGCATAGATGCGTGTGGACTGGTTCCATTGCTCCTTATTGCTGATGTATACTGATGAGAGCTGCGCGATGAATTTTTCAATGCATAATTTTGATCGGATGATTGAAATGTGGCAGCGCGATGAGTCGCATGGTGCGGTGAAATACATTGACGAGGAGAAGTATGCGTGAAAGACATCGAAGTCGATGATCGTTGTGGCTTCCGTTGACCACGAAGCATAAAAAGTATAGAGTCTGTTAAACTGCGCACAAGATCGTCACTGTATTTGAGAAGCATACTTAGCTCGGCATCGTGCCAACGTGCTGGTATGGTTTCATATGGGCCATCGAGCACCCTTTCACCTTCCATGCGCTGGTTGAGTTGCGCATGGGCAACATTGTGCAGTTTTTGATTTAAAGTATCTGCAAGATGTGCTGCTGTTTCAAGCTGTTCCACAAGCTCCGTGGTTGCATTCGGGACCACGTTCGTTCTCTCTCGCAATTTTTGACACTGTTCCAGGGCCAGCCGAATATTGTGCGTATGCTGGGACTTGAAACTGAATGAGTCTTGTTGAAAAATAGTCTGAGTGCTGGACTGGGGTATAGGTGGACCACCTTGGTGTTGGGCCATGTATGCATCAGGAGAACTGAGATGCGCGTCGCTTAGATGTGCTGTCAAAGCATTCATACTCGCGCTGCGGTGCGTTTTTATGTCACGTTTGGGTATCATGTAATGCGGTTTCGCAGGCAAACTAAAAGGAACGCGCCGATTCGTTGTCCTGCGGTGGATGTATTCATCACCCAGATCTGGTGGCCCACCCGAACTCGGAGGCGTGCTATGTTGATCACGCCACGTTTTAGCAGCAACTGATGGCGAATCCAGGGCACTTTTCACATCAAAATCATGCTTTTTTGATGAAATTGCTGTAGACGCACTAGTTTCTGCTTGTGATGATCGACGAGGGTATAAGTTCCGTGGTGAGGCATGATACCGACCTTCCTTAATCAAACTCGCAACTTCTGCTTCATGATATGTGCTTCTTCGCATTCTGGAGACGCTGGTTGAATTGTATGTGTCCGGCACACTACCCGTCTCGACCTCAACGGGTGATGTTTCGCTCATGTGCAGGGCTCGTTCTAGGTTACGAAGAGCTACGCAGCTTCGACAGTGCGTGCAATGGAGGCGCGTGCTTCTACTCCACATCATGCAAGCGTCTGGAGTCTTTGCATGGCCTCCAGGCACAAGGCGAAGCACGGACCTTGAATGAACCACTCTTGCGAAGCATCTTGGTACAACATCTGTTCTCTACATATACAGTCAAGTCATCATATCTACACCACACGACTCTTCAAAATTAAGAACAACAATGCATCACGGAGGTATTCACGACTTAAGGAAAAAAAAACTCATAAAGATTCCCCATGGAGCGAGGAGCAAATCATGCTTTCTCAGCGATTTTGATGATTTTACTTTCCATTGCGTTCAAGCCCTTTTTAAAGTGGGACTTGTACGACTTGGAGTCGTGCTTTCCGATGTCGATGATTTTGTGGTTCTTGTAATACTCACCTGTGTCAGACAAGTATTGTTGCTCAAATCCAAGCCGAGACAGAGACATCAAGCCTGCCAAAAACTTGGCAGTGTTAAATCCATCACCATAGCCAAGAATGTCACTCAACACGTGATGATGGAATCCTCTGCGATTCAGGGCACCTTCGTGTGATTCGCTACGATGTTGCAGCGTGTGTTTGTTCTTCTTTGATGATCCATCGTGTTTTGAGGCATGAGACTGACTTTTCTTTACAGCAGCATTACGCCCTGAATTCTTAGTGGAGCCAGAAGACTGATTGGCACCACCATCTTTGTTACAGACACTCAGACTTTTCCCTTTCGTGTCGCTCCTGTACTTTGATGGAAGTTCCTGAGAAATGATCTTCTCTGTCACAGTATTGATAGTCTTATTTGTAATTTGACCGTCTAGACCCCAGGCGTTGTATGAATTTTTCATATATCTGGGAAGAACAGACTTGAAGCACCAACCAGCATTGCTGCTGCAGTGCTCCATATTCCAGCTCCAGAACATGACACCAGCAGTAGCATTCAAATATGTGCTAGTTTGGGCTCGACAATAATCTGATGTTGCGGCTCTCTTGTTATTCGAGTTTCTCAGTGAATTCGGATTCAACGCACATGACCATTCACCCACGACCATGTTGCCACGCGCCTTATCAGCCAAATCGGACATGGATTTTTGCACCTGACCTTCGATATGAGACGTATGTTTTGAAGCACTCATATCACGATCCTGCTGAGTGTAGACAAAATACGAATGCGTATCTTGCACGACAAAGTCATCACGCTTGCTGACAAACTCAGCACCTTGAGACGGGCTGAAAGCATCATGGAAATAAAGTGGCATGTCCCTAGACTTGGTTTGAGCTTTGCGCATGGCATCCATGGTCCTAGAGTACCATTTCCAAAGTCGCTTTGTATTATGCGGCTCATTCAAAAGCTCAATCCCAATCACATTAGAAACATCCTCTAATTCTTGGACGAGCCATACCAAGAGCTTGGTCATCTTGTTCTCATTGAAATCGTTAAAAAAGTCAGCCTTTCCGTTATTTACTCCTGAGTGTGGTTGACCATTCTGAGAGCCATATGCGCCGTGCATATCAATAAGCACTCCGATGTCGTTATCGTCCGCGTACTTGATAGCTCTTTTAATATACTTCCAAGCGTTGACGTACACTTTACCATATGGCTCAAAGTCTGAGTTTTTCGTAAAATTTGACCCAGGTAGATGCCAGTATCCAATCGGAAGACGAAGTGTGTTGAGGCCCAGCGACTTCATTTCAACAAAGTCCTTAGCCTGGATCCATGTATCCCAATGCTCTTCCAAACGAGCCTGTGCACTCTTCATACCTTTTTCAGAGCCACCGTATCCATTGAGAAAGTCCATCTCAGACGCCTTACCGTCTACTGCACAATCAAACATGGAGGGCGCCATCCAGTTTTCCAGAACAAACCATGAACCACCATTCACACCAATCTGCTTACGGTAGCGCATGATGTTGGCTCGAGTTTGATTGTATGGAGGGAATTCCACATTCAAAGAGTCTTTGGGAGAATATTCATCCAGAACATTGCAGCCAGCGCCAACCGTCTTGCCTGACGAGTCCTTATGACTGGAAGCGACACGACCATTGTTTCCTTTTGATGACGATTCAGGAACATGAAGTATGGAGGGCAGACCCCAGGATGCTGCTGAATGATCTTCAGTCCCTGATTTGTGACTGCTTACAGCACCCACACGGCCGTGACTGGAAGAATCATTGGTTTGAAGAACGGGAATCGGCTTGTAGTTGGCAACCGACAAGGAAAGAGTCGATGCGACTTTTGTGAAGTCCAGCAAAGTAGACGTAAGCTGCATTTCACGAAGAAAAGCGTGTATGTATTTGAAAGATCCGACCAGCGGTAACCAAAGGAAAATGAACTCGCCACGGCCAGCGTTAGCAGATAGATCAAGTTCTCAGAGGCTCTAGACTCCAGGCCTAAAGCAAAATGATAAGGGAAGGGGACAGATGTTTTGCGCTCAGCGCTCAAGAATGGGGTTAGGGGGGTAAGAGTGAAGCAGATACGAGTATGTGCGCGCCTAAATACTTGCACACTTGTTCTACGTCTAGGCGACCTATGCATTAACATCTACGTACGCCCAGGTCGCTCCGGCCAAGGAATTGCGACAATCAATTTCTACCTCCACTTCCATAATCATGGGCACTGATCGGGGCCATTAGACAGTGGGGTCATCACAAGTCTATGGCTTACGTTTGCTAGACCCGAAGATCTCATTATGCATGAGCACTGCAATTTTTACCACATGTGCTGCACGGCCGAGATTTTCGAGACCACGAGCCACGCTGCCGGCACCAGCTGGTGGGTTGAGCAAAGTAGAGCCAAAAACAAGTCCAATGTTATGAGCTGCCATAAGGTTCAACTTGCTTGACTTGGCCACGAGTGTGAGATGATACGTTACGCGTTGTAATGCCAAGTAATGACACTTAGGGAATGTGCGAATAAGATCGCGCATAGCCTTGACACGGACTTCATGCTGAGTTATCCGCTCTGTTTCGATCAGCATATCATAAGAGGCGTAGGGTACCAAGGGCTCAGGTAGCTCTCGAAGCCACTGCTTCACTACGCTTGATAACACATGAACATCAATACGAGAGAACGATATTTGATGAATAGACTTCGTATCGAGTTGATTTTGCAGCTCATCGATGGCATTCCGGGTACCACTGATACGGTATATACCTTGTTCATGTAGTCCACGAGCTTCTATTTCTTCGAGTACACGCTCAATAGCAGGTGGGAGAGGTAGCCCGCCATTACGAATACTGAGCTCATGCAGCGGAACTCTGAATACGCAGGAGGCACTTGCGCGTCCCAAGTACTCCGCCACATGCGCCGCATAAGCTCCTGCATCAAAACACTCCGACATACGCACATGTGGCAGAGCTTGTAGACAGGCAAGCCAGCGGCAAAACTCATCGTAGTTGGGCAGCTTCAGCGTGCACTTTTGCCCGTTCGGTGAGACCATTTGAAGAACAAACGGATGCTTGTGATATGGCCACACCACTAGCAAAGCGCCGGTACAGCAAAAGGAACCAGAGGCACGCGTTGTTGGGACGGCACGAAGTAACGAATCATCCGGATAGTGAAATGGATCAAGTACTGACGTGTCTGACACATTTTGCAACCCATCTGATGGTGGAGTGGGCAAATCTTTCTGCTCCTCCACAGATACATCCGGTAAGTCGATTGCTTCAAGCAGCAAAGCTTTTACGGTTTTTCGCTTTTGCTCACGCTCCATCTCAAGCGCACTGAAGAGACATACAGGAGCTGCAGATGGCATATAACCAAAGGACGTCTCGAGAGCAGCATCCTCAAGCACCATGGTATTTGGCCAGGAAGCCTTGTCAATGAAATCTCGAAGCCACACAAGACGAAGTCGAGCTACGCTGAGGCATGCTTCGATCGGTATGCACCGCTGTTGCAGCTTGATAGCATCGCTCACAAGATCCGTTGCAGACATATATCGATTAAACTCAATGAGCGCAGTCTTGGAGCTGCGAGCCTTAGCACGTACAGCCCAGTGAGCAAATATAGTGATAGTCCATCCAATGTCAGGTGTGCATGGAGGCAAATCAGGGGGAAGTGTACATGGCGCTGTTGCGAGCAGGTCGAGCCAAGCAGTGACGCCTCGCTCAGAAGCCACGTGCTCCCACGCTGCACGGTAAGCCTGCGATCGGGAACTAGTCAGTCCCTCCAACACGGCATACTCTAGAAACGTGACAGGAAGAGGTGCACGCACGCCTGCATCATTAGTCGTGGCGCGGCGCATCGTATGTGCCATGGATGCCCGACTTAAAAGAACAGCGTCAACAAACTTATGTATTCGTGCAATGCGTCGCAAAAGTCCAATACGTGGTTCCGTGACTTGAGCCTCAACCCAATCTCTCAACACTTCATGAATCTTGCAAAGTTCTTGCACGGAGCGCGGCAATATGTCCCACAGCTTCGTCTCTGTCGTACCACTTGAACAATGTGTCACTGCTGGAAGTCGGCGAAGCAGGCGATACATACTCAGACACGTATCAGGATCACTTGAAGCAGCCTCGAGCCATGACTGACGATCATCGTGCATTTGCTCAAACATAAGTGCAGTCAGTACCAAGTCGTGTGAGCTGACCAATGAGTAGGGAAGAGCCATCATGGACTCAAGGTACACGACAAGATCCGTGGCTGACAGTGTCCAGTCAAATGCACGACTCACATGATCATTGTGGGCCAAACCAGTGTTGGCAAAACAATCTAGACCCAAAGCTGCAATCGCATCTTTTGGAAGAGTGGGGAGCATATTTAAAAGCTCGCGGATGGCATCCACCAGCACGGGTGACTCAGATGAAATAGCAGTACATTCCGATAAAATGCTGTTCAAAAACTTGTACAACGTATCGAAGAGCACCAAGTCGGCGATCCATTCGCATGGATACAGCTCGAGCCATCGATGTAACGACTCTAAAACGCGGAGACGAATTGTTGTCATACGATTGGCATCCACAGGTTCACGTGCGTATTGTGCATTGGGAGAGCGCTTCCATGACGGAAACTGATTCGGTACATTGGTACGAGCGAAGTAAGCAAGCTCTCGACAAGCACTTTCTGCTGCATGCCAGCGCTGCATCAACGATTCCAGTAAATCAGAAGCAGAAATCCAACTGCGATACGATAAGAGGCATGCATCTCGGAACATGGATATATTGAGGTCCACACCTAAAATCTGATATGTAATCGGCTCCGTACGAGGCTCAACTGGGGCGCGCACCACAAGATGATCTGTACCGAGTACGAGAATGTCCAGCAAACGGGTGATTGTTGCAGCGCGTATTTCAACAGAAAAACGCTTTTCAGGTTGCGCGCTGATATCACGAGCCGACTTTCGTGCGTATTCTTCAGATGAAATATTGTTCGTGGTGACAGATTTGGCTCCTACAAGACGAGGATGCATGGGATATAGAATTAATTCGTCACTCATAGGCACCTCATCAGCCTGCGCGGCGACACGAGCCGCACAACGTCCACATGATGCATAAGCACGGTCTGTCTCGGAAGACATGAGCACATCGCGACGAGCCATGATTGTATCTGCCACGGAACGCGTTGGCATAATAGCAGGAAATACCATGGGGAACATGAAAAAAGCGTCGCCATCAGGGACACATTTCGTCGGCCAATCTGCTGGGTTTTGCACACGCGTACTCCGGAATACACGCCCGTCGACGATTACTGCGCTGCCCATATAATCCGTCACGCCAGTTTGGAGCACAAATTCGTATGTTGACAAGCGCTGGAAAAGAGCCTGATACTCATATATGGGTGCTGGACCCATCGGGATAGGCATGCCATTCTCGAAGAGTGTACCAAGACGAACGGCCAAAGTACGCACACGGTGGAACTCAGGTTCTTGCGATGCCACATGTACCTCGACGCGCGCATTGGCAGCAGACTTTGTGGTAGATGCATCAAGGATACCCGCATTTCCAAAGTATGGGATACCTCCGGGGGTCGTTGCCACATGCCCAGCCCCATCTACGGTCCATACAGGCTCGACGGGGGCATGCACACCCTCGATCCAGCCAAAAGATGCAAGCTTAGGTGACCATTGCATAGTGACAAGATCACGGTTGGCAGCAGGTAAGCCACGCCATAATATATCGAGCGAAGCAACGGCCCTTGAGCACAAGGCCGCACAAACCGCCACCCAACCAGCCAAATCGCCAAGGTGCAAAAGGTTGGCACCCACTTTGATCCAATGCTGGAGCACAGTCACACGGTCAACGTCCATGGCATCACCTTGTCGCTCTGGCGCTTCGTCGACCAGCAGCTGTCGCATAATAACATGTGTAAGCCAATGGGGGCGAGTTGCGTCGAAGCGGAACGAACGTAAAACCGTTTCAGTGACGCTGCTAGACAGCCTGTATGCCGTTACAGGCAGACGAAGGAACGAAGTGAGCCGGTCCACATGGAAACTGTGGATCTGTCGCGCGATTTCACTAGGGTCTTGTTGAACAAATACAGCCACATTCCAACATCGAGATAACGATGCGAGATCAGTACGCAAGGAGCCAGCCACACGTAAAGGCTCATTGAGCCAATCAGTTGGTGCACAAGCTTCTCCTAGCTGCACCTGCTTCCACCATTCATTCAGCTGCTGACGCATAGGTGCGTATGGCGTCGATTCAACTTGCGACAGTTGTGTGATCATTGATTCCATTGCTGTGAAAAAGTGCTGGTCGTGGCCAGGGTGTAACAAAGGCCGCTTCCAAAGCAATAGCTCGACAAACTGAGCGACACGCTGCACATCTGAGCTCGTCGCGGTGCAGACACCCAAATACTCACTCAACGCATTCAGGAAAATGTGCCAAGGCACATGCGTCGTATTAAGCGAATAAAAAACAATATGCAGAAAAGTTTTGGTGTCCGCTTCTTGTCTTAGCAAGCCACCCGACGGACGCTGTGTTCCAAATACCAATTCATGTGCCAGAGCAGCAGGCGTGCCGCGATCAATCCGAGATGCCCAAGAGCTTGGAAATACATCATCATTCACTAGATGCAGTTCTGGATGCTTGTTTGGACTTTTCCATGAAGTGTATGTTTCTCCATCATCGACAGTCAATGTTGTACACGAATCAGGAATCGTAGTCGATTGACTCACCGAGTCATCATCATCGGGCTCGACCGTCGATGAACTAATCGTGTCTGATGCATGAAAGGTGCTGGGCCATTGTGTCGACCGAATTTGAAAAGTACGCCGTACCTCAGGAATCATCGGTGTAGGAACTTTGTAAAACATCAGTGTGTCACTTATCAAGACAGCTTTGAAAGGGCGCCATCCGCGCCCAGGGTCTTTAAGCTCAGTATTTGCCACAGTATCAGAAAACCAGGCAATACTAAACAGACCCGTGCTGCGTTTGATAAATCCTTCCATCAAGGCCCCTTCTTCATCATTTGATCGAGATGGATTGGAAAACCAGAAGCGGCCCAAGCGACGACGGGAGCCATTCCGTGCAGATGAATCGGAAAAACTCCTTTGACTGCTGGAAGGTGTTGAAATACTAGCTTCACGACTTGATGTCCGGTGTACAATATCTCCCATAAGAGGTGGGGAAATACCAGCATGAGTTGCTCCCATATAATGGCCGTCTTTGGAACGCATAAAACGAAGAATTGATCCTGTGTAGCTGCTCGAATGTCCACTCCTCAGCACACTCCCACTGCTGTCCCACGAGCTACGCTTGTTCGAGTCTCTGGATGAAGCAATACCTGACAAAGCACTCGGTGTTCGCATACACAAACACACTAAGAGCTTGACGAGGGCGCGCGAAGACGACACGCATTATAAGAAAATGTCAACGATCAGGCAGCGAATTAATGCACGAGCCCTTTGATTGCCTTCTGCACATTGAATATGTCGCGATAGAAAGAACAACGAGTCAATGCCTACCCATTTGAATAGCCTGCGCCACAACGCAACAAAGTAAGCTAGCCTTTGGCTGTCGGAGAAAGGCGCTAAAATCGAGGATATAAGCATGCGGACTCTATGGCGCTTATGTGACCCGCCCCACTAACAAGTCCAGGCATGCGCGAAGGCAGAGCAGCGACACCTGCGCTGGCCACATGCATGAAGGCCTCATGATCGACACACTATGACACGTAGTGAGCAGGCTCGATGCTAGAAGCCATGGGTAGTACATTTATGATCGGCATGTATCACATAAAATCATCACAAACAGCACATTGATAACAAAGTGTGCATCTAGTGGTGTTTGTCATGGTGGTCTCCGTGGTGATCCCAAGGGTGGCGCCAGCCCTAACATAGCAGAAAAAAATGGAAATGAAATACGTCGCAAGACGGAGTACAGTCCAAGACATCGCACACCATCGTACAAGCGCATTCCATACAGAAAAAAGAGTGTAAGCAGCAACATTCCATAACGAAGCGTCTCAACATACCAGCAGCACAGGACCATCTTCCTTCATGCGCACTAGAATCCAAAACCACATCATGCCGCCAATCAAGGTAGCAGCAGCACGGTGGCGAAACATGGGTCGATGAGGGTGAAACCCAAACATCGGACGAAACCAACCTTTACCAGCCATTTTACACTAGCGTCAGCAAGGTGATTGCCGCACGTACGATTTGGTATTGTAGCCAAGCCGCAATGCCTGCTCCCTGGCGGCGACGGCCCATACGTCGAGCCACGTGAGCTCGGCCGAAACGCGACAAGGCTTGCCCCGTCGCCCGGCTTGGGACGCTGGCGTCGTACGCGTAAGGCGACCGCGACAGAGCGGCATGAGTCTGAACGTTAACGGGTATCCGGACGAAAGTCTCTTGAGTGATGCAAATGTGTTTGCGCGACTCGAACCGTTAGTTGATCCGCTCACATCTGCGCTTCATGAAAAATCATTAAATGTGCCGAGCAAGGGTACTCTTCTGAATGGACAACAATTATGTGAGTTTTTGTATGAACTTGATACATTCCAAGAAGACGTGCTTGGATATCGGTCCGCTCGTCCCGCGAATCCTGGCGCACAGTTACCATCTTCGCGCCATCCTTTGCGTCTCCCTGCAGCTCTTTTGCAAACGTTTGCGTCTTACACAAACTTTGAACCATTGTCGTCAGGCGCACCTCTTTTTTCCATTTTTCTATCATGCTTTACATTTTTAGCCGAGCACCATGAATCTACTTGGGATCTGAAAGACAAAGAAAAGCGCAATATGTATGTGGAAATGATCGCGCGAGTTCGAGCCGAATTGCGAAGCAAGAATCTCATTCGTCCCGTTCGAATTGCAGCTGCGAGCGACGTGACACAGGCAGAAGCTGCTCATTTTCAGAGTCTTGCTGGTAGTCTGGGATTTGAGTGGGTCGAAGACGCAAGTCAAGCCACACATGTGCTTCGCCCTTCGACCGCAGAGCCTGCCGCACCCTCATCTAGTGATGGACCACCACCGGAGTCGGAATATTTCCGTACTTTAGCACACCATGATAAGAAGGTGCTGATTCATGTATGGTATCGTCCTGACTCGTACGATACATGGATGCCTGACAAGGACTTTTCCGAGCCTGAGCCTGCTCCTGCGCCGCGCACCTCCGCGTGGTACATTGATGGGCGCTGGCTGCGCGACTCTCAATTGTACAATGAAATTATGAATGAAGAAGACTACGAAGCGGAAGAAGAAGCAGAGACTTCGTCTGGTGTAGTTGGCTCAGGAAAGGATGAATCTCTTGCAAATTCGGCCCCTTCGTCTGAACAAAAAGAGGATGCACGGCGTTCCAAGAAGCACAGTTTACCTGACACGATAAGTGATGACACTGCATCAAAGCGCATAAAAATACTGGTGGGCAATCGCTCTGTGGGCGCACAAGCCATTGACTTATCTGGATCGCAACCTATTCCTGGTAAAAAGTATGAGAGTGAGCCTATTGTGTCTGGTACGCTGGGTAACTTGCCAACTATGGAAGAGGTTACAAATACGTCGTCACAAAGCGAACATCCCCCTGTTCGCTCGGCTAACGCATCGGATGCGGTTCATGATGCTACGCATGACGAGGTATTGCAGACTGCCAGAAAGTACTTGGCCGAACAGACACAAGAGGTAATTGTCCCTTCATATTCAACATGGTTCGATATGTCTACTATCAATGCAATCGAAAAGCGCTCGCTGCCCGAGTTTTTCAACAACAAGAATCGAAGTAAGACACCTACTGTATACAAGGAGTACCGCGACTTTATGATCAATACATACCGTCTGAACCCAAGCGAATATCTCACTTTCACTGCGTGTCGTCGTAACCTTGCTGGTGATGTATGTGCTATCATGCGGGTTCATGCCTTCTTAGAGCAATGGGGTCTAATCAACTACCAAATTGACCCGGAGACGCGCCCTGCTTCGCTCGGTCCACCCTTCACTGGTCATTTCCGTGTACTCATTGATACTCCCCGTGGACTGTCGCCAATGCATCCCGGGACTCGGCCTGATGCACCTATCAAGTCAGAGACTGCTGCTACAGCTACAAGCACCGTGCCCATGGAAGGCACATCGCTAGAGTTGCGAAAATCTATTTTCCAATCAACACTGAAGGGCTCGAGACCGGTCGACTTTGCTGAAGCTGAGTCTCTTGCAGCACAAGCAGCCCAAGAGCTTGACGCGCAACAAGACAAAAAGCCCGCGTATGCATGTGATACCTGTGGTGCGGACTGCACGCCTTCGCGGTACCAGAGCGTCCGAGTCAAGGAATTTGCCGTATGCCCGCCTTGTTATTTGGAAGGACGTTTTCCCACCTCCATGTACTCAGGGGATTTCGTGCTCTTGGACCACTCTGCGTACAAACAAGCTGGTCATGCTGCAGGTGCCGGTAGTGTCAGCGGAGATGACTGGACTGATGAAGAGACACTCAAGTTACTTGAGGGCCTGGAGATGTACGAAGAAGACTGGAGTTTAGTGTCTCTGCATGTGGGTACGCGTTCCAGGGAGCAATGTATCACCAAGTTCATCCAATTGCCTATCCAGGATCCCTACCTTGATGGTGCCACACAGAAGGATCTGGGGGCGCTGCAATATGCGCCTCGTGATCCCACAAGTGGGCAAGCTGTTCCTCTGCTTCCATTTGCGCAGGCTGATAACCCTGTCATGAGCGTTGTGGCCTTGTTGGCGAGTGCCGTAAGCCCCGCTGTGGCGGCTGCTGCCGCCCAAAGTGCCCTTGGAACATTAACAGACAAGGTGCGCAAAACTATACAAGATGCCGCTGGACAAGGCGCGCCATCTTCTGAACAAGGAGAGACTGGAAAGGATGCATCGTTGGAAACGAAAGAGACACTTGACAATTCAGGTGCACCGACCGAGGAAATGGATGAGGACACCGCAGCAGCTAGATCATCATCCAACGATGAGAAACAGAATACAGGTGAGACGATTCCCAAGAATGAAGTTGAGCGTGCTGCCTCTATCGCTCTAGGTGCATCTGCCTGCAAGGCGTATGTGCTAGCCAGCCACGAGGAGCGGGAGTGTCAGCGCCTAGTGCAGCAAGTGATTGAGCTTCAGATGAAAAAGATGCATCTGAAGATGAGTCAATTCGAAGAACTAGAAAACTTACTGGAAGGAGAACGCCGTTCAATCGAGGCCGCCAGAAAGCAACTTTATTCTGATCGTTTGGCAGTGCAACGGCAATTGGCTGCCGTGAATGACCTTCTTCGCAAAGCAAGCACCGCTCCCCAGAATGTGCGACCTGATGAGCTGGCTCGTGCTAGCAGTTCTGTGAACGGTGTGCCTCAACAAGGCCCTGTGATTCGTCGAGCACCTGGTACGAATGTGCCTACGGACAGCAACGTCGCCAGAATGGATGGATAAAAGTAGGTCATAGCTCGCGACTTGTATCCAATCTCTTTATACTGTCACGTGGCCTACCTGGAATTGATCAGTGCATACAAGTATTCTTGACGCTGTCAATCGTCAACATGTACGTGAGTAAAGCCGATGGCAAAGATTGGAAGTACCCTCAGACGGAGCCCTATGCCTCAGGTTTCTTGGATGTAGAAAATGGGACACACCGCGTGTTCTGGTCTGAGTATGGCAATCCATGCGGTGAGCCTGTGATCTGCGTACACGGTGGTCCTGGTGGTGGCAGTGATGCATTTGTGGCGCGCTTCTTCGACCCTAAGCGATTCCGTGTGCTCATGTTCGATCAGCGTGGTTGTGGAAAAAGCTCGCCATCTGCTTCATCAAATGACGTGGATGCTGCTCTTAAAAACAACACGACTTCACATCTCATCGACGATATGAACAAGCTGCGTGTACATCGTAAGATTGACACCCCCATGCATGTGTTTGGCGGAAGCTGGGGTAGCACATTATCCCTTTCGTATGCGATCGCGTATCCTAGCCATGTACGCAGTTTAATCCTTCGCGGCATTTTTCTCTGTCGTAAGAAGGACCTGGATTTTTTTTACCAAGGCAACGCTGCCACATTTGCACAAGATCGCTTTGATATGTCATTGCCGGGTGCATACATGCAATATCCGGAGGCATGGGAAAAATTCGTCAAAGTTATTCCAGAAAATGAGCGGCATGACATGATTGCTGCATATGATCGTCTGTTCTCACGCTCGCCAAAAACACCTACTGACATTGAATATCAGAACGAAGCTGCTCGTGCGTGGTCAAGCTGGGAAGGTAGTACAAGTTACCTGGCCCCGCACCCTGACTCGCTTGATGAGTATGAGAAACTTTCATTTGCGAAAGCTTTTGCACGTATCGAAAACCATTATTTCGTTAACGGCGCATTCCTGGGCGGTAAAGGACCGTCGAATCGCTCCCAAAATTTTATTCTTGAGAATGTTCACCGCCTGTTGACTATCCCTATCCGCATTGTGCACGGCCGCTTTGATAATGTCTGTCCCATGTTTCAGGCAGATGAGCTTGTAGACGCCCTTCGGCGAGCAGGACACGAAAGCGTTGAGCTTCGTCGTCCACCCGCAGGGCACAGCATGACGGAACGGGAAAATTGCCTTGCACTTACTGATATCATCGAGCAGTTGTGATTTCTATATTCTACATTGACGCTAATGCAATTTGTTCTTTCCTGGTGAAATGCGGCCACTTTGCTCTTCTAAGTCCGCACTCGTATCATGAGGCACAACTAGTGCTTGTGATCCATTGCTCGATGCTATTCTTGAGCTTTGGCGGCGGGCAGTCAAATATTCTTTGCGCTGCTCATGTTTGCGGTTGGCAACGGTATTACTGAACATAGGTAAAAGGTATCGCTCATCAATACGTTGGAACCACTCGCCATCACGAAAGATAAGATTTGCTCTGTCAATCACATCGCGTGCAGAAAGATTTGAGTCGGACACGGACACATCGGCTTGCTCATCAAGCTCATCTGTCGTGCAATTCCGCAAGCCGCCAGGTCCGGCCACAATGGCCTGGGGCAGAGCGCTTGAAGTGCCATCAAGGCCAGGTATCACTTCGTTGGTATCAACTCCCGTTGTGGGACCATCGTTAGGCTCGACCGATGTATCACGATACCAGGCACGAGATTGGCCCTCTTCGGCTGAGCCACCCCACGTTAATTGATCAATGTCTTCTTCGGTGTCTGACGAGGCATCACTCTGGTTTTCAATGCCCGTGTCGATTTCTAGCACATCAAGCATCTGAGCCGTAGTGCCACCAAACACAATGACAGTGATAACAACAGCAACGAGGACACTTGTTTGCAGGGGGTAGGCATTGGGTCCATCAATGCCTTCACTAAGAGCAAAGCCGACAGCACCACGAAGTCCGGCCCAAAACAGCATAAGTTGGTATTTGCGTGGTATTTGGAATGCTGGTGGCTGTGGAAAACCAGAGGAAGAAGTGTGGCGATGCTGAGCGCGCATGTCGCTAATTTTATTTAGTATCCAAGCGATGGGAAACACAGCGCAGTACCTTGACACGATCACTGCAAAAATTGTAAATAGAATCAAGAAAGGACGGTACACTAAGTGATCACCCGTGAACAAACTGAGACCCAAATAAATGAAGATGAAATTTTCCGACAAGCTAGAGAGCGTGTGAAAGAAAAAACGAGTACTTCTCTGCGTTTTGCGCGACATGCTGTGATATGCATAATGCTTTAGGGTAATACCGCAAAATAGTAATGACACAATGCCACTCATTCCGACGGAATTGCTAAAAAAGTAGCTTGTATAAGCCACCAACATGACAATGCAGCTTTCCAAATCAGAGAAAAGACCAACTTTGGTGTGTTTGAGCAAAAGAGAACATGCTAGTCCATACATGATTCCCAATATCATACTGAGAGAGAAAACAGCGGCAAAAATGGTCGTGCCAGAAAATAAAGAAGATAATGTTAGCTTAGATCCGCGAAGTGTATTAAGTGTTTCAAACATAACAATTGACACGGCATCATTGAGAATGCTTTCTCCAAAAATGATGTTGTAGAGTTGCGGATCAACTTTATATGTGTTGAATATCGCAAGAATCGTAACAGGGTCAGTCGCACTTAATGTGCTTCCGAAAATGAGACATTCGATCAGAGATAAATGAGGTCGAAGTAAATAGAGAGAGGAAGCAGTCCAAATTATGGCTCCAATCACCATGGCGCTAATAAAAGTGCCGAAAAAGGCAAAGGTGATAATGGTGCCGAAATTGCGAAAAAACTTTGACTGGCTGAGCTCATATCCACTAGATAAGATGATAGGTGGTAGGAGTACATTCAGCATAATGGTGTTACTGAAGCGCAACATCTCTCGCACGGGCTTTAACGGTCCCAGTCGCAATAGCACCCCTACAATCATACCAGCGAACAAGCCGACAATAGTTTCATGTACAGCCGTGATCCGCTTTATTTTTAGGTAGTAGCTCGTAAGAAAGCTGATAATGAGAGGGAAGAGTACAAAAAAGAGAGCTAGTGAGGAGAATCGCTCATTTTCTTCAGCGTCCAGCGGTGCCGCCATGACGGTCGGTGCGGAACTGTTGCAACGCTGCTTAAAATACTTTCCGAGCGACTTTCTCCACAAGGGCAATTTCAGCTCGGCATGCCTGTAGGCCAAGGTGAACTACAGCGAAAACTAACAGCCCTTGAACATGCGTGCACTGTGAAACGCTCTATTTTGTCATGGTATGTCAGAACTTCTCACAAGATGTAGCATAGAGAGCTCTCTAGAAACTGTTCAAGAGCTACACGGCTCTCAAGAAAATGACGGTCTTCGTGCTCAGCTGCGTGAGCGAGATGAGCTGGCTATACGACTGCTACATACCCTCTCGCAACTTGATTCTGAATGCAGCCAGAACAATGCGTGCCTAAGCAAAATAGCTCAAATTGGCTCAGAACTGAAAGCTCACACAATAGAAGAGATACCTAAACTGTCACAAGATGAGTCATTATGCAAGCTTCAATTACTGAAAGGAGTGATACTGGTACGTGTACACTTTACTTATCCAGCATGTCGCCAAAGAATGTGACATGCCTTGGTGGCAGGATGAAACGCTGGCCGAATTCATGCTTTCTATGGATGACGACGAAGCGCCGTGAAATAGTGGAGGTTTATAGGCATGGCGCAGATGTTGCCGGTTTCTTTCGACTTCACAGAATGCTCGACCAGTTTGTGATTCTATCCAAGAGTGTGTAGTGACATATTGACGTCTAGCTGGGGCTATATTGTGGTCAAAAGATTTCTTACCAAATGTTCGAAATGCCCAGATTCTCCCGCGCGTGATCGAGTCTGCGTTTTTTGAGGAGCATACTGCGTCATCGAGGTTGGATTTGGACAAGTTCACGGTGCGATGGTCCATGTCGAATGAACATGAATTGATTTTTATTGTAAGTTGCTCTCTTCTAATAAAAGGCAATAAATCAAAGAATCTTGACTTTGAATTACGTGGAATCCTTCCTCCTGACTGTCCAAAGGTTGTTCACGAGACGATACGGTGACATGATCGAAAGCTTGAAGACATACTCGACGTCACGTCAAACTCTACTTGCTTACGCAGAAGATATCAAGCTTTGGGATAAGGAGTTCATGACCCTTCTTCGACAGCATGAAAAGAGCCGGGCAGGGATAAAGCCAGCTGAACCTTCTCCGTCCAGTCCTCCATCCGAACCATTACCCTGCATGAATGAAAACGAAATTTTGAAGCCCACAAATACGGATGCCCCAAAAAGTGTGATGGCCGCTAGCGCTGGAGGACGTCGTGTTGTCTCTGCGAAGTCCAAGAAAAAAGGTAAAGATGCTACCTCGCTGTCACCTAGCACCGCTAAGCTACAGCCGCAAAGCAAAAAGGCGGCAGGTACCAAGTCGCAACGCAAATGGGATGAAAATGGGATCGCGACGGAGCACGACATGGCTTCGCTTGACTTCAGTCAGGGCGATTCTGGAGGTAAGGCTAATTTGTCGCATTGGATTGATGAGTCCAAGCTTGGCAAGACCCGCAGTGATGGTGTATATGAATTAGCTGATGATGATGATAATTCTACTACAGGCCAATCTCAGGGACTGTTTGGTTTCTTAAGCTCAGGACCTACGTCTTCGCTTATATCACGAATTACCGGTGCAAAGAGGTCGTTAACAAAACAGGACCTCGCTCCCATATTGCACAAGATGCAGATGCATTTGCAGTCGAAAAATGTGGCAAACGATGTAGCCTCTCTGATTTGTGAAGGAGTGGAAAAACGTCTTATTGGAGAGCGGATGGGAAGTTTTGGGAGCGTCAAGGCAGAAGTTCGAGCATCCCTCGAAGAGTCTATTACGCGCATTCTCACACCAAGTACGAGTACGGATATTCTTCTTGAGATTGCGAGCCGTAAGCAGCGACGTCAAGAAATTCTCGCGAAGCAGCCCTCCCAGGCTATGGCTCATCAGGACCTACCGGAACTGAATCCGTATTCTATTGGATTTGTGGGGGTAAATGGTGTCGGAAAATCGACCAACCTCGCGAAGGTATGCTTCTGGCTTCTTCAAAACCAATACCGTGTCTTGATCGCAGCGTGCGATACGTTCAGGAGTGGCGCTGTTGAGCAGCTTCGTACGCATGTGCGCAACCTTGGCGAGCTGGAAATCAACGGCCATCGCGTGGCGGATGGTCTGCCTGATTCAGGTGCCGCTATTTTGGACTTGTATGAGCGTGGTTATGGTAAGGACGCTGCTGGTATTGCGCGCGACGCGCTCACATATGCTCGCAACCAAGGCTTCGACGTCGTCTTGATTGACACAGCGGGTCGTATGCAAGATAATGAGCCACTTATGCGCGCTTTAGCCAAGTTGATCGCTGTGAATAACCCGGATAAAGTACTTTTTGTGGGCGAGGCATTGGTGGGCAATGAAGCCGTGGACCAGTTGACAAAGTTTAATCGAGCATTGAAGGATTATAGTGGCATGTCGAACCCACGTGGGTTGGACGGGTGCCTTCTGACCAAGTGGGATACGGTCGATGTACGTGCATAAACAGCTACTACTACTTACACCTAGGATAAAGTGGGCACAGCTCTCACGTCAACATGGGCAACAGGGCTGCCCATTTATTTTGTTGGCACAGGTCAGACATACACTGACCTGCGTCAGTTACGTGTTGCGCTTGTCGTCAATGCATTGTTGCGCGAGTAGAACGATATGCCTAGGGATATCTATCATTTTAGACATAAATGTCAGTGCAATCATCCGCGAGATTCGTGCAAAACTTCACTTCGACCCAGTGGCTGGGGCACATGCACCGGTGCCATCGTGCGAGAGGCAGCCATTTTTAGAGAGTGGGGCAGAGGCGCCTGGCCCGAGAATGTGTCATCCAGAGTGGTTGATGGAAGGGTAAATGAGTCGTCCGGCTTTTCAGACAGGTACAGTCGCCGAAGCGCGTCCTCAGCTGCACGGTATTCAGCCATGCGAATGCTGCTGCCTGTGCCTTCGCCCAGTTTTACGGCGCCACTGTACACACCGACAACAAATACAGGGTTGATGCTGAGCCGACCCGTTTCTGCAATCATTCGGCTCTGGGGCACTGGCTTCCCATACTTTTTACAGGTGGCAGACAGCACGCGCTTAGGATCGTGAAATTTAAGCAGCAAAGCCAGGTCGAGACGGCGGCTGAGGAGGTAACTGTGGATGAAACCACGGGTAGCTGCCATCCCAAGCTCCTGGAACATCACTGCTACAAGTGCTCGCACAGATTGCGCAGCCACATCCTTACTGAGGAGGGGAACGGTAGTAGTGCCGCCACGGGGGGTGCGTCGAACCAGAGACGACGAGCCAGTCCGATCCCAACGTTGAACACCCTGTGACAAGATACCCATCTCAGATCCTACATCCGCCAAAGTGCTGGGTCCAACAAAAGCACTGACAAAGGCCTTTAAAACGCGGGTCGGGAGGTGGGGGAATTTTAAGTGAAAAAACTCAGCAGAGATCATGCCAAGTAGGCTGTTGCCCAGCGTGGCAAGTTGAGCATTATGTTCAATATTCTCATGCAGTTCTGGTACTTGTTTCCGTTCTTGTACCGACATGGGCAAGGAGAAAGCCGTCTCTTGGACAGAGAGCACGCTGGGATGCGTGCAAGCCACGCGTAAAAGAGCCACGCGTCTGTCGAATTCATCCTCGGGCATATTAGGAGTTATAAGGTGGAATCGAGATCCAAGAGCTGCGATAGCAGACGGAGTCTGAGACTTTAATGATGCCCAAAGGGCAGGGTGAAGACGCACAAAACTAGGAAGATGACCCCGAGGTGCATCACGATCTAGGTTCACAACAGACACTGGCGTAGCATGATTCACGCCTCTAGAAGTGTGAAACGAGCGCCGCAGCACAAGCGAACGAGCCGCTGCCACAACGGCAAAGGCTCGCGTGGCCATCATCAGCCAACAGCGTAAGAAATCTTCGAACAAGCGAAGGAAGCATCGGACGGCAGTCTGAGCCTGTTCAAACATCACGTGATGCATTGAAATACCACGTGGCTTAGCTGTCGCGCCATGGCCAAGCCGCCTTTAGGTCTATACTACTCCACACCCGCCCAAGGTACGTGTGATAGACGGACCATGGCGGCGACAGATGCAACTGGCCATTCAGGTGAGCACAAGGCGAAGCCCCCATCTTCAATGACACAAATTCCATCATCATCAAAATCTATTGAGCAGGACGCTTTATCTGTTGTCCTTGTGACAGCGGGCTACGACCACACAATCCGGTTTTGGGAGGCTTGGTCTGGCCTGTGCTCACAGACCATTCAGTATTCTGATTCACAGGTGAACCGTCTCGCTATCTCTCCTAACAAGCGCATCGTAGCTGTAGCTGGCAATGGTACTGTGCGGCTCTATGAATGCAGCCCAGCTGCGGCTATGATGTCTCATTCTGATACACCCAGCCGCGGAGCCAGCGTGTCACCGATCAGTAGCTTTGATGGTCATTACGGTAATGTGACATCCATTGCATGGCACTGTGATGGAAAGTGGCTTGTCAGTGGTGGTGAGGATGGAACGATCAAGATCTGGGATACACGCACTTCACGGCCGCAGCGTGTGTATGACCACAAGTCGCCGGTGAATGATGTTGTCATCCATCCGAATCAAGGAGAGTTGGCTTCGTGTGATCAGAGTGGTAGCGTGAAGATTTGGGATTTGGGCGAGAACAAATGCAGTCATGAGCTAATCCCGGAAGAAGACGTGCCCATGCGGTCCGTTTCGATTGCTTCCGATGGCTCTTGTCTCGTGGCAGCCAACAACAAAGGTCGTGTGTATGTATGGAAGATGCGAAGCGGCGTAGCAGAAGATGATCAACATGAGCATACGGAGCTGGAGCCAGTGACAAAATTTCAAGCCCATGATACCTATATTACTCGATGCGCCCTTAGTCCTGACGCGCGATACCTGGCCACATGCTCTGCCGACACCACAGTCAAACTTTGGTCAACGTCACAGTACCGATTCGCGCTCAACAAGGTATTACAAGGGCATCAAAGATGGGTTTGGGATGTGTCTTTTAGCGCTGATAGCGCATATCTTGTATCGGCATCATCCGACCATGTAGCCCGCTTGTGGGAATTGTCGAGCGGCAAGACCATGCGGCAGTACAACGGTCATCATCGTGCAGCAGTGTGTGTTGCACTGAACGACACGAGCTTGGAACCGTAATATATTCATTATTGGCTATAGATATCCCAATGCTTACGCCATTGCATGTACTTCCACGTGCTGATATCGCCCACCATGCCAAATGATGCGCCGCTGAACCAAAAGAAAACCATCGTCACAACGGCAGCAATGGCAGCAAATGTTACATTCTTGATCTGAGGCGATAATGGCTTGCCAGGCACTGTAGCAGCGGTATCATGCACAAATGGATTGAGCTTGGTGCTGACGACACGGCCAGTGCGCAAGAAGATAGACCAATCCATCGATGTGCGCGCTGTTACGTCGTTCCACAAAAAGTGGTCGAGCAGGTGCACAAGCACGAGCACGGCAAAGTACAGCGTAGGAAGGTAATGATGAAGGTATGTGACGCGACCCATGAGCAAAAATGGGAAGTATTGCAAGAACCAGCCGATCCAGCCCACCTTGAGACCAAACAAGAAGTCATCCCACGCAGCGGGGGGCATATCATGAATGCGTCGCTGACGGCGCAAAAGGTACCAGGTAAGTATGAAGACGGCAGCAATCAGCGAGCATGAACTACCCCACCAGATAATAGGGTTGCCCACGAGGTAGAACTTGCGGTCATCAGCACCCCAGCCATTCATACGCATGCCGCGGTACAAGAAGGGCCATTCACTCGGTGCCGATGCCAGCGTGTCAAATTTGTCATGGTCAGGCACGAGAGCATTATTACTGATCATCATGGCAACATTTAAGTGAAGGAAGTCTTTAAAGAATGGCGAGCGTGCACGTTGATGGGACTTTGTTATCGGAAGACGCTCGTTCCAATGGTTTTCCACATTCCAATGAGTCGTCATGTCTCTAGGGTAGTTTTGCGGATCGCATGTCACCTCCAGTTGTTTCCAACCCCAATCTGGCAAAGAGTCGCCGCCCGAGCGAAGATAGCAGCCCATATCACGGTGACGGAAACGAAGCGTAGTTGAAAGCGTGCGGATGGGCATGCCTGCCTTTCCTGGTCCATAATTTACGTCTTTCAATACTTCGACTACCCAGTATTCGGAGGAATCTTGACCCTTATCCATCGGACGCGAAGATACTTCATATTTGTCCTTAGAAATGAAGCCCGGCGTGGCCTGTGAGCGTAAGTTGGTGTTCAGTTGCTCGTGCACAAGACGCACAACATCTCCGTTGCGCAGCATGCGAGGCGGAGTTGTGTCTTGTGCATCCGGCGAAGGGAGCTGAGGCTCTTCGTAGATCGGCGTGATGATAAAGTTGTTATTATCATCTTTATGGTGATAGCATGTCACTTGGTGTTCCTCTGAGCCTCCAGGGTACGTTTGGATGTGTGAATGGAGTAGACCACCACCATAGGCCTGATTCTTTAGTGTAACTTTGCTTCCATAAGCGACTTCAAGCGGGAAGTTGCTAAGATCACTACCCTCCAAGTGAGATTGGAACAAACTGCTCATTTGTGCATCGCCAGAACCACTCTTGTAAAGAATCATGAAATGCAGCTTGAATCCAATGACGTAAATAGCGACGGGTACCATGATGAGGGCAGTAATACGAGCGCACCAGTGTCGCAAGTACGTGCGAACCGGCATTTTCAGATCACCCAATTTGTTCCATAAATCTTCGATGGTGTACAAGCCAACTAACGCTGTCACAAACAAGCCGACAAGTTTGACACCGGTAACGCACCCAAGCGAAACACCCGTGTACATGAGCCAGAACCACCACCAAAAAGTGAATGGCTGCTTTTGCATACGATGGAATCGAACCAGACCAAGGACAGTACTCACAGTAAACACAAGAAGCATAGAATCCAGCAAAATAAACCTTGAGATAGTAAGTAGCCCATTGTCAAGCAAAATCATAATCGCAAATAAATGTTTGCTCCGCCAGTTCCAGTTGAGTGACTGTGCCGTCATGTACGCAATGGGCACCATGGCAATGCCATACAGCGACATGATAATACGCATACTGACAAATGGCACTTGCCTGGGATATTGATCTCCTGATTCAAACTCGAAGTTTCCATCAAAGCCGCTAAGCCAGCCGGCAACAGCAACCAAGATCTTGCCGATCGGTGGATGCACGTCAAAGTAAAAAAGATGACGGATGTAGTACGATCCGAATTTGCCAAAGTGGGCTTCATCCCACACCACATGATCATTTGCACCAATGCGATACAGTCGCGTAATGATGGAGAGAATGGTGTAGAGCATAATCATGTAAGTATCATTTTGAAAAGCGAGTTTAACCTGCTCAAATAAAGGCATAGGTGGCTGGACCGAAGGCATCGCTTCCGCATATTTAGAAAGCTTAGAGCTACGCGTGTCCTTTTGCTTGGGGCGCACCGTGCCAGGCGCCAAAAGCCGCGCTCGAGGACTGTCCTCGTTCCAGGTCAAAGATAATCCCATAGCGCTTTTCGTATTTGTATGTGTAGGAAGAATAGCACCTGATGATTGAGGCTCCGAATGAATAATAGGTTCGTCAGAAGACCTGGTAGTAGTCGCTCCTTCGATGTCAGGAACGGAGTTTCGTTTGTTTCGTGCGACTAAATTAAGAGAATCACTGCGTCCTAATAAATAATTTGAGTCGCCAGTGGACATGAGACAGCAAGTGCCTCTATTTCTTTTGATGAAAGGATGTACACGTCCTCTGGTTTAAGAGGCGGAAACCCTTGTCGAAAACGCTGGTACGGAGCCAAGCACGCTTCATTCAGCTGGACTCAAACCACCCGATGATGGCACGTGGCACACGATTCATTCTCCACATCAATGACTTGGTTTAAGGTTGCCGCATTTAAATTACCGCATTGCTTAACACATTCTCCGATTCAGCGGTGTAATAATTGGGTGCATTTATCGAACATATTCGCACACCGTGACGCCAACTTTGGCATATAAAGCTGTTCAAAATGAACTCTCTGACGGATGAAGCCGATGCTGATCTGGATTTATCATCAAATACCGCTTCAGAATGCGAGGAGGGCGCGACATCTGTGGCACTCGACGCAGCTGACCACATTCGTCCTCCGCAATCATTTTTCGCGTTTCTTCTGTGGTACTTTCGAATGTTTTTGTTACATTTGAGTCCAATTTGGTTTGCGATGTCTATGGGAACAGGCATTACAGCAGTGATTCTCCAACTGCTTCCCTACCAATTTCACGGACTGGAAACGATTGCTCTTGTCTTTTTTGCCATAACACTTTTTTTCTACTTGTTTTTCTTATTTTTGAGCGTGATAAGATTTCTATTATGGCCTCAAGTATTCTGGCTGCTCCTTCTTCACTCGACTCAGTCCGATATCCTGGGTTGTGTATCCATGTCTCTCAGTACAATTATTAATTTTTGTGTGGCTCATTTTATCAAGGAAAGAGAGGGCAGTTTTAGATATTTTGTATGGGCCCTATGGTGGCTAAATGCTAGTTTCACAACTATCTTGTGCTTTGGACTAACCTTCCTCAAAACAACAAGGCATGCGCAATACTTAAACAGCATAACGGGTATATGGCTTCTGCCTATCGTTGCCCTGATTGTTGTTGCTTCTGCTGGAGGAGTTGTGTCTGAAACGCTTCCCATTCATTATGCAAAGATGACAATTATTCTTTCTTACATGATGTTAGGTGCCGGATGGTCTCTTACCTTCTTCACTTTGACTCTCTACTATGCACGACTCGTATTCCACAAGGTACCACCCGCGGCTATCATTATTACGGTTTTTATACCCCTAGGTCCATGCGCTCAGGCATGTTTTGGATTCCTTCGGCTTGCTTCAGCGATACAAAATGTGTACAAAAACTCTGGTCAGTCTATTTTTGGTGCAGGTCTTGTTTCCCCTGAAAATGCGAGGCTCATGGATCTAGCTATTCAGGCCTGTTCTGCTCTACTTGCGGTGAGCATGTGGGGCTTTGCTTTTTTCTGGCTTTGTATGGCCTTGACAATCTGGGTCGATACTTGGATGGCCACGAAGTTAAAATTCAATTTAGGATGGTGGGGAGCATGTTTCCCTATGGGAGTGTATGCTCTAGCTACCATTGAGATGGGCACAGCATTGGATTCTGGATCATTTAAAGTTCTTGGTGTAGTACTAACCCTCGCCACCATTGCTATATGGCTATTCCTGGTCTCCTTATCCCTATTTTATGTCGCGCGTGGAAAATTGTACGTATATCCATTCACTGACCACAGATTTTATGAACCTTACTTGGGAGAAGTGAGCCAGCCGCCCAAGTCCGTTGAATCGAAGCGGCAGTACGACTTTGTGCCTCGAAATAAGATACCCCGAATTTGGCGATATTTGAACAAGTTTACTGGCATCAAATGGTAAGCTTTGAAGCTTTATGACGGAAGACAATTATGCTGTACAAAGATTGGATATTGATCGGTCAAGTCATTCGTGCTGTTTCGATTTCCTGTCGCGTGCACAATGCCTAGTAAATGTTCATATGTCCACACGTTCGATGTATCTGTTAATTCTCTCGAAGAAGCTTGCGGAAGAAGAGTCGGTGTGTTGCAGCTATCGTCGGCTCCAATTCCCAGATTTCCCAAAGCTGAAGTCATATCCAATGAAGGCCATGAGCTATCCAAATCTGAATGTTCGGGTATGGGCCATGTTGATCGGGTTAATATACTTTGTATGCCATTATACGATGTCATTTGAGCAGTCGTGAATGGTTCTGTGCAATATCCTTGATTTTGTTGTGTCTCAGACGAAGCCGTCTTGTCAAGGAGCATGTCTAAGCGTCGTTGTAGCCCGTTGCATCGCCGCTCGAGGGATTCAATGTAATTCTTTGTTGCATCACATGTTAACAACAGTTTGACACATTCAGTGTTTGCGCGTTTGCAATTCGTGCACTGTGGCCAGTTTTCATCGCATCGAGCTTTCAAAGTGCGACAGCGCTGACAGGCGACAGAAGCACGACGTCGAGGGCTGCTGGACGGAGTGTTACGAAAAGCATTGCGATGTGTGATGGGTGATGTCGGTGCTGAATTATGGAAAGGGGGTATGGTCAGACCTGCTGAACGAGGTGGTCTGGAAAATGTCACATTTTCGTCAAGTATGGTTACTCCCACTGGTAAAGGTGATGGTGTACTTCGACGACGTTGTGAGGCGCCGACATTTTCGATACACCTTGTCATATTGCGGGGTTGTGACTCGTAGCATAGAAATGAGGCAATGTACTTTATATGAATGCGAATGGATGCGTCCTGCTGCATTAATTTATGTCCGTATTGGATAGCACTCTATCTAAGTGGGTGGGTCTGTGTCGCACGTAATTCAGTCTAATTACGATATGATCAGGGCATATAAACATGTATATGCATTACTATGCATGATGGGTTGTCCCGCCAGACGCAACGCTTGAACGTGCAAGACACCTGCGATTCAGACTGGTTAAGTATCTCGAAACAGAGATGTTGGCGAAAAGATTTTAGACCTATTGCTGGTATATGAATTCATACATATATGGCCCAGTGTACCAGCAAGCAGCAGCACTATTTGTAGCACTAATCGGATTGACTCGAGCGGAAAATCCAGAGCCAGGCTTCATAAACATAAGCATAAGCATGCGCGTGATGATGTAGCGAACAGCTGCCGATCGAGGGCAATGGGAAATCAGATGAGGTCAGCCACGTTCATGGGCATTTCCTCGATATGGGTGTTGTAGAACTGCTCGATGTCGCGCAACATACGGACATCATCCTCCGTGACAAAGTTGATAGCGACACCCTTACGGCCGAAACGACCGCCACGACCAATACGATGAATGTAGTTCTCGCGGTTAGCAGGCATATCATAGTTGATAACAAGCGAGACTTGCTGAACATCAATACCACGCGCCAAAAGATCGGTCGTGATGAGCACACGCGACGAGCCCGAACGGAACTCGCGCATAATCACTTCACGTTGTTGTTGGTCCATATCACCGTGCATGGCTGACACCGTAAACTCCTGCGAGTGGAGCTGCTCTGTCAGCCAGTCGACCTTACGGCGAGTGTTGCAGAAGATCACAGCCTGCGTGATCGTAACAGTCTCATAGAGGTCGGTCAGCGTTTCAAACTTCCATTCTTCCTTTTCAACACCGATATAGAACTGCTTGATACCTTCCAGCGTAAGCTCATCACGCTTGACAAGGATGCGAACGGGATCACGCATGAACTTCTTCGTCACAGCCAGCACGTCCTCTGGCATCGTGGCAGAAAGCAGAACGACCTGAGTGTCCTGAGGCAACAGCTGGAACACCTCGTACATCTGGTCCTTGAAACCACGAGAGAGCATTTCGTCGGCTTCATCAAGACAGAACATCTTGAGCTTGTCCGTACGGAAAGCGCCACGATTAATCATATCGTACACACGACCAGGCGTACCGACAACCACCTGGGCACCGTCACCGAGGCGAGCCATGTCCTCACGCACGTTAGTGCCACCAATGCAGGCGTGGCACTGGATGTTCATGTAGTCACCGAGAGCCACCACGACATTCTGGATCTGTTGAGCCAGTTCACGAGTGGGGGCCAGTACAAGAGCCTGAACAGCCTTAAGGTTTGGGTCGATACGCTGCAAGATAGCGATTGAGAAAGTAGCCGTCTTACCAGTACCCGACTGAGCCTGGGCAATCACATCATGGCCCTTGATCACAGGAACAATCGCGCGCGATTGAATGGCCGAAGGACGCTCAAAACTTTGCATGTTAGCACAAATGCAAACCACCAGTAAGGACATACCCATAAGCGAACACACCACGGAGAAGCTCAGGAGCGAGGTTCATATTGTCAAAGTTGTCGCACACGTCATCCCAGTTCGACTGGATCTCACCATCGGTGATTTGCATGTCGGTGGCGACAGGGGTCTCTTCAGGCCTGCGTTGGTTAGAACAGATGAGAGGACCTCACATACATAGACATCTTGAAAAGACAGGTTTTTCAAAGTTCTTGCGAACGACACAAGAGCGAGCTAGAGTAAGATGTAGACAGGTGCCTCAGCAAGAGCACCACCACACCAAGAGTGTTAGGAGAACTCTTCCAAGTTCTGGGTGAAAATTTCCGTTCATCTCAGAAAAAAATCGCAATTTTCTCCTCGCTTATGAAACCACTCGGCACGCCCATTCCCGGCAGGGGCCCGGCCTGGCTAGCAGGCCGACACCAATCCACCCCGCTCCTGCACGTGATGCATTGTGCGGCCAGCGTCTAATATACCAATGCATTATACTGGACTGTATATAGATTGACAACTGTGTGCCGTGTTTGAAGGTACATCTTGGGTCCATAGAATTAGTTTTGATTACTGTATTCAGTTGATTCTGCGTTTGGCGCTCGTACAGAGCCTCGACCACGGATGCGGATTGCACCCCCTTCCGACACTGGAGACATGGAGCGTTCTCTTGCGTGATGCAAGTCATCATCTTTGTCCCAGTCACGGCCACGCCTTCCACCAATTCTATCGCGTAGGGATAAGGGCGTGTATTCTTCATCCATCTGTTCGGAGTTTTCTTTGCGAGAATCTCGTTCGCGTCTTTCCCGGCGCGAGCGTCTGTGACGTCGTTGAGAAGTCGGTTCACCAACGTCCAAGAGCCGCGTTACAATTTCTTTCCCAGCTCCACGGCCATGCTGCTTGTACCAGTTACTTTTTGATGCTGAGCGAGGAGACTTTGTATCGTAATTATGCAGTGCGAACCGAATCCAGAGGCCTTGGCGAAGTTGCCTGACACGGCGGTGATCTTCGGACAGCATTTGGCGCTCTAATTCCTCAAGTTCCATTTCTCGATAAATTTCTGGCACCGGTTCCGTAGAGGAAGTAGATTTTGAGTGTTCTTCAGCAAGCTTAGATAAAACGTCAGGGAGCTCGGCCGCTGCTTGCTGTTCAATGGTATTGTAGAGCTTCCGAGGAAACGCCATTACGAGTCGCGCGCGCAAAAGAGGCGACTCTGGATCTTCGAAATTGGGTTCCCGTATGACATCATCTTCGACAGCATCATAACACAAGTGCTTCAAGCCCTCGAGTGCGCGCTCAGGTGACTCGAATACTAAGACACAACGCGTATCGTTAATCCATTCAACACCTTTGGCTTGTGCGCCCGAGTAGGCGACAAAAGCCATGAGACGTGAGGTAGATAATTGTGTGATGAGTTCACCCTCTAGGTGCAAAGCAACGGGACGTATTGAGTCGCCATATTCAATCGGTGGAGCCGCTGGTGGGGTCCCCACATCTGGTGCTTCCTTGGTGGGAGCATGCAGAGAATCTCTCTCGTATTCATTCTCATCAATCTTTCTCTGCATTTCTTCGGGTACCGCATACATAATTTTCTTGGGAACATCGACATCGTTGGTCGATGCTTCTGATGTGCCCAAGTCCATGTTTTCCTCCGCCATGGCTGTCACAGGGAAACACGATACGACGTTGGAAATACATCGGCTGACTAAAGTCGCGCAAGTCGGCAGATGCGCAACTGTTGTCCTGCCGCACCTCGCGTGCTTGACTCGTCCATGTGGTGTTGATGGTCGATCATCCCAAGACGGCATCACTGCGCTCATCTCAGACCTATACCGACATGGATGACGTGGAATCTGGATCTCGAACATACCACCCAGGAAGCTCCTTTTTTTCCATCCACACAGACGCAGCCTGTAGCGCTTTAGACGGGAGGAGTTATCGTTTTGGTGACGTGCTGAATGGAACGCGGCCCCGCCATGAAGAAGCAAATCTGTCCACCTATTCTGCTACGAAGGATCATATCCGACATGAAACTGCTGAGCTCGCAGATATTGGTGTCAACGATGAAAATCTGAGTGGGTATTCCGGTGCGACGTTAAGCCGTGCTGGTCATGCGGCTGTGCCCAAGACTGGTTTGGCTGAACCCAGGTTCCATTCCGACATGGGGGAGCTAAATGAGTGTACATGTCTTTTTCGAGGATGCTCTACACCGTATAGCGCCATTCCTGATACCCGAAACCTTTCTTATGGCACAGAGGCGATGGAGACATGGGACACGCAAGGGTCCTCTCTACCCTCTGACCGCCATCCTCGTTTTTCGAGTTTGAGCCAAGATAATCACGCATACAGGTTAACCCATGTATGTCATTCGACATGGAGAGATGTGGGACATGTACTCATGGAACCTGTGCGCACCTTGCCCGCTGTGATCCTCGGTCTATTTCTCAATATTTTAGACGGAGTTTCCTACGGTATGATCACATTTCCCACTTCCTTGCCTATATTTTCCACCTTTGGAGGAGATGGCGTGTCGATGTTTTTTGTCACTTGCGTTGTATCGCAGCTGGTGTATACCCTTGGTGGCTCGATCTTCAAAGGTGGGAATGGGAGCATGATGATCGAAGTGGTGCCATTTTATCATCTTATCGTGAAAGATATTTTGCGTGTTGTGGGGGAAGACAATCCCTCTTCTCTCATTGCGACTACGATGGTGGCATTTGCCCTATCTTCCGTTCTCACGGGACTTTTATTTTGGCTCCAGGGTGTGTTTCATTTGGGCGTCTTAATCAGCTACTTCCCTCGTCACATTTTAGTTGGCTGCATTGGTGGCGTCGGTGTATTTTTGGTCGAAACTGGCATTGCTGTCACAGCGGGTCTGGAGTCCGAGAGTGGGGTCCAATACAATTGGGCAACAGTGCTACAGCTGGCCTCGAGTACAGAAACTGTCTTTCAATGGCTCCTTCCTCTGGTGCAGGCGGTGCTGCTGAATGTTATCTCATCTCGATGTCACTCGCCACTATTGATTCCTATGTACTTTCTTGTGGTCCTTGCCTTGTTTTATGTTATTTCATTGGGCATCCTTGGCTTAGACATGCCCACTCTCTGGGATCGCGGCTGGGTATTTGATGTTCGAGAGGCAGCAAATGCCCCCTTTTATCGTTATCTGACGTATTTCGATATTACTCAAATCAATTGGACTGCACTCTGGTCGACCCTTCAGACGCAAATGGCTCTTGTGTTTTTTGGCATCTTGCATGTCCCTTTAAACGTCCCTGCTCTCGGTGTGACGATAGGAGAAGACAATGTTGACTTGGATAAAGAACTCAGAGCGCATGGCGTATCGAATGTGGCAGCCGGGCTGCTTGGCACAGTGCCCAACTACTTGTGTTATGTCAATTCCGTTATGTTTTATCGCGTGGGCGGCGGCTCTCGTCTAAGCGGCATTATGCTAGCAGCTGGTACGACGATGGTCCTCCTTATAGGGCCCAGCCCTATAGGGTATTTGCCTATTATGGTTGTCGGTGCGCTAATCTTTGTATTGGGTATTGATTTGGTTCGTGAGGCACTTTGGGACACATGGGGTCGCGTCAACCGGCTAGAACATATCACTATTCTCATTATAGTGGTGGCCATGACGCTTACTGACTTTGTCATTGGGTGTTTGGTGGGGCTTGCTTTGGCATGTATTTTCTTTGTGATGCAAACATCGAGACGTAATGCAGTCCGCTCTGCACTTTCTGGTGCGGCTGCACGAAGCACCGTGCGGCGCCATTTGACACAGAGACGCTTCTTGGATGATGTGGCCAAGCAAACCAAGATTCTAAAGCTACAAGGCTCGTTGTTTTTTGGTACGATCAATTCCGTCGAATCGCTTGTAAGAAAAATGCTTGACTTGGACGAATGGCACAAAAACCCGATTAGCTTTCTCGTCATGGATTTTGGATTAGTGCAGTCTGTGGACTTTTCGGCTATGGAAGCCATGTTGCGAATACGCCGCATGCTCAGGACCAGAGATGTGCATTTGGTGTTTTGTGGTTTGAGCTTGGACGGAGACGTGGCCCATTCTTTGCAAAAAGCGGACTTATGGACTGATGAAGCTAATGGCCTCGATGTCTTTGCTACCCTGAATGAAGCATTGGAATGGACTGAAAATGAATACATCCGCGGACTGTATATGTTCAACTTGTCTATGACTGCCGGTGCTCTACGCCCATCCAGCATAGCAGGGCAAAGCACTTTTCGATCCATTCATCCTAAGCCAAAACCCACCGTAACCTACGATGAAGTGGACGAAAATCCGCCACGTTATGAACAACTACGTGAAGCTGCGAGACGCGTGACGCAAAAATTGCAAAAGGGCTTTGACTTTATGCCTGGTATATCTCACGAAAATGGCGCATCTCAGCAGGACACATCCGCTGCGTCTATTTCACTTTTGTCCATCACACTGGGTCCCTACATGGACCATTCTCAAAAAAGTGAGCACCTGTTTCAGCTGATTAGTAAGGAGCTGAAAGAGATGGTGATTCCCAAAGATACCTTATTGTGGGACTGGAATGAGCAACCCGATGCTTTGTATTTTATTGAATCCGGTATCCTTAAAGCGCGGTATGCGTTTCCACAAGATGATTATGAGATTAGCGAGGCCATGTTGGCAGGCACCATTGCTGGTGAGCTGACATTCTTGGCACAACAGCCCCGAGACACCATGGTCAGAACAGAATTGGACACGAAAGTTTGGCGTTTGGATGGTCAATCTGTGAAGAATATTGTTCATCAAGATACCCAAGCCTACACAATGCTTGTGCAATTGTTACTTCGCATTACGGCAGATGAACAAAACTGTCTCAGATCTTACCTAGTTTCTCAAATGAGCTAGTGGTGAAATGGTTACCAATCCTCCCCTTCCTCATCATCGCCCTGATCAACCGTCGAGAAGGCCAAGGTCTCTACACCACCCTCACCCTTCACTTCATTTTCAAATAGGACGTTGATTTGGCGAAGTGAGCCTGGATCGATTGTACCAACAACTTCCCACACGTCAGACCAGTCTTCTTCCTCTATCTTGGTGAACATGGCGATGAGTTTGTCCTTCAAGCGCTTGCCTTCTTTGGCTGGCATGGTCGCACAGATGCGCATTTGCGCACGTTCAATAGGAATAATAGACTTGGACTGTAGCAATTTAATGACATCCAAGGCTTGAGTTTTGGCCGATTTGGTGGGCTTAACACTGTAGTGCACGTCTTTCATGGCTTTTTCAATAATGCCTACCGTGTACGGTTTTTGGCTGTTTGGGTCAACACACATTTGGGCCACAATGCTGGCAATTTCGACCCAAAGTGTCGAAAGTTCATGACTTCGTTCCTTGTCGCCCACTTGAAGCTCGCCTTTTTTCAAAATTTCCAGCAGCACTTCAGTCACGTCAGATGTGCCGAACGCTTTTTGCAGGTCATCTTTGGACGCAACTTGACCTTTCGAAACATTTAGAAACACGTTTTCAATCTGGACCACTTCGTCTAAATCTTTTTCCACACCTGAACGCCATTCGCGCACCTTGTTCTTATAGCAAGCAATTTCAAAACGTTTGCCACCGCGTCGAAGACGAATGATGGATACATTCGTGAGTCTAGGTTAGACATGGCATGAAAAACGTACTTAAAATTGTTGGATGCTGCATGAACGTGTGAGTCGGTACATGTACGTACGCAGATTGATCCTGTTGTTAGCGACAACTCTACACGTACGGCATGGATATAGACAGTGGTTGGCACAAACACTGTTGTTGTAGCGAAAAAAAATAGCCCATGTGCGCACAAACCAATAATTATATCTTGCCAAACTAGACATTTGCTGGTATGCCAACTACGGAGGTCGCACGATACAGCGCCGCTTTAAAAAACAGCTTCGCTTATAAGACAACCATCCAAAGATGGCCTACTATATTGACGCAGGTAGTAGATGGCTTATTTCAACAATGCCACGCTCTATCTGTCCATGGTACTGCTTCCCATACCAAGGTTGAAGAGGCCAAGAGTATCATCGAACAAATTTCGCAGCTCAAGTACGAACTAACTCATAATAAGGCTCTTACGCCCATCGGAGTCAGATCGGATAATGCCCCCCGCATCGGCTCGTTTCACGCGCCAGCCACGGAGCCATATGACGATATAATCCGCCGATCTGACTTGACTTGGTTTCAATCAGACTGGCTCTTTGCGGAGTGCTATTTGTATCGACGACTCCGACATTTTTTCGAAATATCAAACGAATGGAAAGAACACGATCCTTTCATTAGTTTAAAGACCGATGCATTTCGTGCGTCCGGCCGTGGTGTTGGCGCATGTGCTACGTGGATGGATAATATATTGTCCAAGTCGGAAACGCATAATACCGCGAGCCCTGACACGAAAAGTATATTTCAAGATATGGTGTATTCCTCGTTGTGGGGGAATGCCATGGATCTGAGCCTATTGCTGAACATAACTGATGACGAGCTGCAAAAACGACAGAGCGCATCTGAAAAGGAGCGCTCTGAGAAAATTCAACACATCATTGTCAACGACATGGACGCGCTATGGAATAAGGTGCGCGGCATTACAGAAGGTCGCGTTGACTTTGTGTTGGATAATGCTGGTTTTGAGCTCGTTACTGACTTTATGCTGGCTGATTTTATGCTTTCTCTCCGTGGACCCTTTGCGCGTGCGTCTGAAGAGCGAGCTAACGACATTGAAAGACGAATCCACCATGTTCTTCAGCGTGTATCGGAAGCGTCGAAAGTGGCCAATCGTGAAGAAAATCCGAGTCTTTTGGTTGTTTCAAAGTTACATCCGCCATCTGATATAATGGCTGCATACCACAGAACAGGACAGCGCCACTTTGGAGAAAACTACGTTCAAGAGCTCGTCGATAAGGCTAGTGTGCTTCCTGACGATATTCATTGGCACTTCATTGGTGGTCTTCAAAGTAACAAAGCAAAGCTACTTGCGACTGTGCCAAACCTGTATGCTGTGGAATCGATTGACTCCGACAAATTAGCCACGGCCTTGGAAAAATCCTTGGCTAAACCAGAAAACACGGCTTTACGTGCGTATCCTTTGCATGTGTATATCCAAGTCAACACTAGCGGCGAAGAAGGAAAAAGTGGTCTACCAGCCATGTTGGCACCATGGAAAAACGACGACGCTCAACCACCGCTTTTAGCACTCGCCCAAAGGATCATGCTAGAATGTCCCCATATGAGACTTCAGGGACTTATGACTATCGGCTCCATGTCAAATAGCCAGGCTTCTCAAGAATCAAACGAGAACCCCGACTTTGCAACCTTGGTTTCATCCCGGCAACACCTGATGAATGCATTGACGCAGGATGCTAATTTTCTAGCTAAATTATCCAAAGCAACATGGTGGACTCCGAATGGAAATGCCACAAATGTGTATGATGACTTGATGAAAAATCAGGATTTGGGCCTTAGTATGGGTATGTCCGCTGATATGCAAGCAGCTATTTCCATGGGAAGTACAAATGTCAGGATTGGAAGTGACTGCTTCGGACGGCGTACATCCAACAACGAGGCAGCTGATATTCGATCAGCCGAATTAGGGGAGTGGTCGAAACGCCCATTGGTGAAGGAAGTGGTCTTCCACCCAAAAAACATGCCCTGGTTTGTGAGTGACACATGCGTGCCTGACATATGGCGCATGTTAGACCAACTTTCTCAGCCAGACTTCTTCTCTTGCGCCCAGGATCTTGCAATGGAGCCTATTTATCGAATGGCTAAGCGCTGGCGAAGTCATTTTGAGGAGGGTCGATTTCGCCTTGCCATGCCTGATGATTCGCCTCTCGGAGCTAGTGCAGGTGCATTAAGTGACTACTGGACGTGGCCTGATAGCTATGAAACTATGCCTGAACGCGCTCCGGAGCTCTTCAGTCGACTGAAAACATCAGACTTGGTTTTATTCAAAGGCGACTTGAACTATCGCAAACTGACACAAGACGCTCAATGGCCAAGTTCCACGTCGTTTTCTCAAACTCTCGGGCCTTTGGCAGGAGAGGTAGCTCTCGTGGCGCTGCGCACTTGTAAAGCTGAGGTTTGTGTTGGCTTGCCTGAGGCGCAGGAGGCCAAGCTCTACGAATGCGATGATTCTTGGCGAACCAATGGGAAATGGGCAGGTACGAATCGAATCTCTTTCTACTCCTTACTGACGCGCCAGTGATCCAGTATGCTGCCTGTACCCAATCATCACGTGTATAGATCAGACATCACGTGCGCCAACCTTACTCCGGGCTCACGTTATAAAGGCTGACTGACTCCAACGCGGGGAGCAATCCACATCTTCTTTGAACGTCCTTCTAGTTTAAGCTAGGAGGATTGCAAAGCTAGTAGACCATTTTCTCGAATCAATTGTGCTCAAGGCATAACCAGTACCGGGGCAACAAACGTACTTGTGCTCCCCCATTACCTATAAAGTAAACTTTTATCAACAGCTCGCCAAAAGAAGTCATCAGTATGGCCCCGGTCACTGCCTCAGCCGCCTTAGACCCAACCGCAGCGCGTCATGAGGAATCACAGACGATTAAGATTGCTTCTGACCGTCTAAACTACACGAGTGAGTTTATTACTGCTCAATATGAGTACCAAAACACGCACATTGAGCGTGTGGCTGGCCCCGACGGCAAAGAAGAACTTATTGCTAAACCTTTCAAGCAGGAGTTTGAATTCCGCACGTCGCGTGCTGTTCCAAAGACTGGTCTCATGCTGGTTGGAATTGGTGGTAACAATGGTACAACCATTACTGCTACCATTCTGGCCAATCGCCATCAGATCCAATGGCATAACAAGGAAGGTCTTCAAACACCTAACTACTATGGGTCCCTTGTACGTGCTTCGACTATCCGTCTTGGTAGTGATGCCAAGACTGGAAAGGATGTATGGGTTCCATTCAGCAATGTTCTGCCCATGGTTCACCCCAACGACCTCGTTATCGGTGGCTGGGACATTAACAGTGCTCCATTGGACAAAGCCATGACTCGCGCTAAGGTAATTGACTACGACTTACAACGTCAACTTGCCCCTAAGATGGCTGAGATAAAGCCCCTTCCATCTGTGTATTACCCTGACTTTATCGCGTCCAACCAAGAAGACCGCGCGGACAATGTGATTCCCGGTCAAGACAAGCAGGCGCATGTGGAACATCTGCGCAAAGACATTCGTGAGTTCAAGAAGCAGCATGGCCTCGACCAGGTTGTCGTCGTTTGGACGGCTAACACGGAGCGTTACTCGAACATCGTTCCTGGCGTCAATGACACTGCTGACAACTTGCTCCGAGCAGTGCAAGCGAACCATGAGGAAGTGTCACCCTCGACTATCTTTGCCATTGCATGCATTCTTGAAAATGTACCTTACATTAATGGTGCTCCTCAAAATACGTTTGTGCCGGGTGCCATTCAGCTTGCTGAGCGCCACAAGGCCTTCATCGGTGGTGATGACCTCAAGACAGGTCAAACGAAAGTGAAAAGTGTTTTGGCAGAGTACCTCGTGAACGCTGGTATCAAGCCGTTGTCTATTGCCAGTTACAATCACCTTGGCAACAATGATGGCTACAACCTCAGCTCCCAGCGACAATTCCGGAGTAAGGAGATTAGCAAGAGCAGTGTTGTGGATGACTGCTGTGAAGCCAACCACTTACTGTACCGTCCTAGTGAATTTTCTCAGGGAGGCGAAATGCACGCTAAAGGCGAGCGCCCTGATCACTGCATTGTCATCAAATACATTCCAGCTGTGGGCGACCAAAAAGTTGCTATGGATGACTACACAAGTGAACTGTGCTTGGGCGGTCGCAACCGCTTGTACGTGACGAACCTCTGTGAGGACTCCCTTCTAGCTAGTCCTCTCTTGATCGATCTTGCGATCATGGCTGAACTGATGACTCGTATCACGTACCGCGTACCGGGAAGTGAAGAATCGTCGTGGCAGTCAATGTATTCCATTTTGAGTTTGCTGAGCTACAGTCTCAAATCGCCTCTTGTCAAGCCAGGTACCGATGTGGTTAACAGTCTCAACCGCCAACGTGCAGCTGTGACCAATTTCCTTCGTGCCTGTCTTTCGCTGGCCCCTGAGAGCGACATGCTGCTCGAGACTCGTTTGTGGTAATTCTTTCTGCTCGTCTTTTCACTTCTTCGGCCGCATACTAAGCGTATATAGCCACTTTATCTATTGTTGGTGTTTCTTATCTATATTCAGGCTTGCCAACATGACGACAAGGCATGTTCCTTGAACCATCCGCTCCCTTTTTCTTCGTATTCGGCTCTGGTCACGGAAGAGGCGCGGAACAAGTCACTTTGCTCTGTGACCCACTCACGCATACCACGCCAAGGATCGAAACGAGGGCACTGCGCACGGCGTACAGACAAGGGTGCATTTGGTGGTAAATAGGACTGAAGAGAATTGCTCAGCCGTGCATCAAAGCCTGGCAATGACGAGTAGCGTCCAGTCACAAAGACATTACGAATCATTCGGTCTCGGATCGTTTGATCCACAGAGAACAAAACATGGCGACCAAGCTCTGCGACACCTGCTTGGTCCACACCTGCAATGAGCGGCTGCCAGGAAATCTCAGGTACACGAATTCGCTCGACATTCAGATGGAGCTGATGGTACTGGATCGGATCATCCATATCCAAACGAGACGGCTGACCATACAGAAAAGTTTGAGTCAGGCGGGTTTTACGCGCCTGTAAGGCTTCGTATGTGCTTTCATCTGTGAATGCATCATCAAACTGAAGAAGCTTTTGCTCAATTTCTGCGAGTGTGACATAGTCTTGGGCTTCTTCTTCCTCGTTTGTGGCGTCGTTAATAGTACGATAAACTGACCAATCATTATCATTGGCGCCAAATGTGTCTTCGTCATCGCCACGCTTACGTCGCCGGTGTGAATCAGATGATGAAGCATCTTGTTCGCTTGCAAGTGCAGTGATATTGCGCATACGTTGCTGAGCGGCTGCACTTTTGCGGTTAGGAAGCATTTCCCGGAGCCTTTTGCGCTCTTCAATTCTAGCAATCGATTCTTGGTGTTGCGTGCGCATCTTGCTCAGCCAAGCAGCTAGATTTTCAGTGCGCTCACGAGTTTCACGCTCTTCTTCTTCAGCTTGTAAGCGCTTTTCTTTTTCTTTCTCAGCGCGCGCACGCAATCGAGCTTCGTGACCCGCTTTGAGCAAGCGCTGCCTGCGCTTCTCTTTGATGCCTTCTTCATCCAGCTCATTGTCAGGAACATCGACAAGAGGAAATTCAGGCTCCTTCTTCTCCTCTTCAAATTCTTCGCCCTGTTCTTCTGCGCGGAACTTGCGCACAGCAGTGTCAAGTCGTTTGAGTGTGCGATCGAATTCTTGTTCAGTCTCAAAACCGTCCGCCTCAAGTCTTGCTTGGTACTCCTCCGGTGACTCCTTTTCCTTCCACTCGCTTAATAGGGTATAATACTTGAGATCATTTTCGTTTCTTTGGGCCTTTTCCAATCGCATTATCCTGGTTTGTTCCTGCAGACGACGCCCAGCTGCACGCTTGCGTTCAGCAATTTGATCGAGTTCTTCCTTGGTTTTCTCTTTATACTCAGGTGCAGAATAAGGCAACTGTACGACGCGATCCACCTTAGCAAGCACATCGGGATCCTGGAATGACCGAAGCTCTGCATCATAGTCCAATGACGTATAACATAGCTCTTCCAGCATGCATTGGGTTTCATAAGGCGTGATACGTTGAGGACAATTGGGATACTTGAGTTGTAAAAGACGCAGCAGAAAATCGGACGCAAGCAAGCCGCCCCATGAAAGACGCTTAGCATTTTCGAGATATCCACGCCCTTGTACAAGAGGGACAATTGCTGTCGTGGTTCTTCCTGCTGAGACGACGAGACCGTTGTCACGTACATTGTTGGCATAAGCCGAGAATAAAGCGTCTAGGCCGTAATTGACGGACTGCACTCGATAGGCCTCAAACAGCAACTCGTTCATTTGACCGCGACTGTATTCTGGATTGCATAAAGGTTCAGTCAATAACAAAGGATGATCGACACGATCTGTATCGATTCCGAGCTTGGAAAAAGTATTGTCTAACATATACTCCATAGTGTCAAAACCGCACACAACATTGCCATCAAAGGGACTTTTGATGTTACCCCTTGACTGTGCGTCAGCATAGCAGTCCGTGCCACACAACACCATGTTAGCAGATCGCTTCCGATCACGGAACCTAGATACAATATTTTCGCATGTATACATGGGCGAATCCGATTCATTGGAAGAAAAACCTGCACGCAGTTCAGAGGAGCCTAGCATTCGTATTCATCCCACGCCGTCACAACGTACCATTGTCAATTAAAAGCGGAGCCTTTTGAGACCAATGTACGGTATCCCGGTATCGCCTTTTTGGAGTGATCGAATGTACGAAAGGCCATTCTCTAACACTCAAGATAGAGTCGGACGCCGTGGACGCACTCATTTCAGCACCAAGTATCTGAGGCGCGCGACACTCGACAGCGATCGACGTGCATCTCCGTGTTCTTGAGAGGCGCCATCTACTCTCGGCCGAAACATAAATCCCATCCTGTCGTTTCTCTGAAATGCAAGTCAAAGAAGGCATCAGCCGAGGTCGCACTGCAATTCAGGGCCTATGCATCTTGGCGGTAATAATTCTGAACATAACAGATTATTGGCTCATGTCATTTGCCCCACGCCTTTGTATAATTCTGCAAACACCGCACACACCCCAACGTCGACGCAGCCATAAACTTTTTTGAGGCGATACTACACTTGTCCCAGTGACCTCCGCCGACATGGAAAAAGAAGCTTGGGAAGGCGGCGTGAGACGCCGCCTCCCTGCATATGATGCTGGTGTTGGCGGTGCCTCATCACCCGCTGGACATATGCATCAACCAGGTAAGCCTATTGGTTTTTTGGCAGCTCGCAAAACACCTTATGCAAAAAAACTGCTGTCCAAGCGCCTTATCCTCTTCACTGTCGTTATCTTACCGTTTTTAATCATTTTCAATCTTTTTTTGATATGTGTTCCCATTCTATGGGGCGTGGCAAACCATACCCTTGCTGTGTCTGTTATGCACATTTATGCCTCGAACTTAACCAATATCAAAGAAGATAATTTTGAGCTCACAATAGAGGGTCAGGTCAAAAAGGCTGGTGTCTTTCCTGCTCACATATTCTTCCGTGAACCAGTCCATGTTACATGGAATACTGTTCCATCAGATGACAGACCCATGCGCGAAGTGCAACTTGGCCATTTCCCGTTGGAAAGAATAGGTGTCGCAGCTGGACATGGCCGCATCAAACAAATAACTCGCTTCAATATTACAGATGTTCCATCATTTACAGAATTCACCAAGTTTCTCATCCAAACAAAGGAATTCACTTGGCGACTCACTTGTAATAATGTGCATATTGAAGCGTTCTCGTTTTTGCCTACATTTAAGAATTTGAAGTTAACGAAGGATGTCGTTTTCAATGGTATCAACAATTTTGAAGACGTTAAAATCTTGGATTTCAAATTGCCTGCTGCAGATCCACAAGGTGGTATCTCTTATGAGGCATATACAAGCGTTTATAATCCCTCTCCATTCGGTGTACAGCTCGGTCGATTGTCTCTGGATCTTTATGCTTATGGCATGCACCTAGGTCCAGGATATTCACCAAATATCAACATTACGCGTGGTATTAATTATGTCAAGCTGACAGGGCGCATTCTTCCAAAGACAGACTCTCGAGACTTGAGTAAAATGAGTGAGATTTTCACGAAATACATCAATCATGAGGTGACACCTACCGTTGCTGTTGGTAAAGATATAACAAATGTCGATTATGAAGTACCCTCATGGCTTAGGGAAGCAATCAAGGTTCTCCGGCTTCAAGTTCCGTTCCAATCGCCAGAACCGATCAATCCAATCAAGCAGGTTACCATCATGCAATTCAACTTGACGTATCCGCCAGGTGGCGACGCATACGGCCCAATGGCGTCGTCAGACAGCTTAAGTGCCCAACTCGCTGTCCCCTTTGGTTTCCCATTGCGGGTTGTATCTGCGAAAAACGAGATCACGATCGTTAATGAGAAAAACGGCAAGCCGATTATTATGGTCAATGGTGTGAATTCGGCGGCTGAGACTAGTCTCGATGTCATTTCTGCTGGTCAGACAGAGGGTACTATCTATCTTACGCTAAAGCCTAGCCCTATGTCCCTCCCAAGCCAAAGTGATGATGCTCGTAAAGAATTCGAGGATTTCCAGAAAGAATTCACATTTGCCAAACAAGATATCAAATACTTTAATGGCACCTCGAAAGCACTTACTGAGACTCCTGTGGGTACCGTGCTTTTAAATGGTATTAAGTTTTCGGTTGAAAGTGGATTGTTAGGGTTGCAGGGTCTAAATCATTATCCAACATTGGTGCTTGGTTTAGATGTGATCGGAGGAACGCGTGATAACATCAATATAAAAGTCAACACTTCCATCTTTAATCCATCCAATGTAAATCTTGATGTTGGTACAACTACCTTGCTGATGATCAAGGAGATCGTGGTAGGATCTGTCACATTACCTGACCTGAAGCTGGCTATCGGCAACAATACACTGGAGATTGATGCCAAGTTCAATCCAAACGCCGGTCCCCAAGGACTGGAGATGCTTAACCGATTTATATCTGGTATTAACACTAAATTTAACATTAGTGGCTATGAAGATTCGACTTCAATCGCTTCATTAAAGCCGGCATTCTCCGCGGTTCGAATAAATTCAACGTTACCAGGTCTGCAGCAAAAGCTGGTTCAATCTACGAAGTTGAAGGTATTAGACTCGACGGGGAACAAGGATGATGTGGCTCAAGCAGTCGTATCATTGAGTAATCCATTCACTTCCTCTCTTTCAATTACTCACATTATTTCAAATGTTACATCGCACGGACTTTTCATTGCATCATTGGATACGGATACTCAATTTAACGCTGGTGGAAAGAAAGTGTCGCAATCTCCTTTGCTAGATCTTCACTTAAACTTGTATCCACCAGATATTTTTGCGTTGGTACGTGACTATGCTCTGGATGCTGGTTTGGATGTGATGCAGCTTGATGCTATTGTAAAAATTGGTGGTTATACCTATTCAGATACAACAAATGCGAACAGCCTTAAAAAGCATAAAAATGGGAAACGGCACGTTCTCGATGGTGACACATTAAGAAGTGAAGACTCTGGTAACTCGTTCCGTGCTGGGCATGAGCTTGAGAAGCGTAAAACGAATATGTTCACAAACTTCAATATAGTTGATTTCACTGACAAGGCGTTTTCAAAGGCTCAAGTAAACCTCAATATTTTGTCTACGTGCAACATTGGTGACTATCAGACAGAGCTTCAGTTTGTTCAGTCGAATGTTCCTCTCCAGACTGATGATACACTGCACAAATTGCTTCCCGTTTTAGCCAAGCCGATTGTGCAGAAAATTATTGATGGTGCTATTTTGACCATTGAAAGTGTAACTATTCTGGATCCTAAGCCCAAATCTTTTGTCACGTCATTGAAGGGCTCAATTACCCATTCTGGTCCATTTGATGCATCTATTTCATTTCCCGATGGTCTTCAGGTGTCATGGAATGGTAAAGTTCTTGGTCAACTAAAGATGCCTGATATTAAATTAGCTGCAGATGAAGGCGCTCAGCTTGATCTAAATGCGGAATTTGCCGTTGCAGACGTGGATGGATTGACCGAGTTCACAAAATTCCTGTTGACGAAACCAAGCTTTATTTGGAACATTCAAGGAAAGAACTTGCGAGTTTCAGCTCTGGGTATCGAGGTCGGCGGTCTTGACATTTCCAAGACAATCATCTTGACAGGCTTTAATGGCTTGAAAAATAAGGTTCGAATTACTGACTATGATCTCCCGTCAAATGACCCCGCTGGAGGTATCCACCTCACCGCTGAGTCTGACATCACGAGTCCATCGCAAGTTGGTGTTCGGTTGTCCCGATTTGGTGTCAGTGTCTGGAGCAATGGGACAAATCTTGGCCCAACGGCCGCAGAATCTGAATTTACTTTAAATCCGCTTTCAAGTACAAATCTGCCTCTAGCTGGCCGCCTGAAGCATCAATCAGATGACGGGGACTTGGAGGTTCTATCCAACATCTTCACCAACGTGGTCCATGGTGAAACCATCCCCCTTACTATTCAAGGTGAATACGCTGGTCCATCTGAAGTAACCTGGCTTAATGAAGGTATCAAGTCGCTTAAAGTGAACACTATTCTTCCTGCGAAACACTTTAGCGTTATCAAGGCCATTGACATAAATCAATTGACGTTGATGTTTTCGAAAAAGGCACCATGGGAGCCCAAAGCAAGTTCTAATAATACCCAAGCACCGTTCTACTTGCCTTTCGGATTTCCGATCAACATCAAGCAGACAGGTGGTGGCTTTATTGAAAACTACAAGAGCACTGATATCGCAGTTCTTAACATTCCCTATTCACCTGCACAAACGCAGGTCAGGGCGCGCATTCTAACGCTTGAGTTTAAAAACTCTCCCATGTCTGCGTACTCAAGCAAACACGCCCAATTTTCTCAATTTATTGCTGATACGACAAAGCAGGACTGTGTCAAGTTCCAGCTTCATGGCAAAGCCAATGCTAAAGCGGATACTGCGGCTGGTTATGTAACGGTGTCGGATATTTCTTTCTCGGTTGAAACATCCCTTTTAGGTATTCAAAATTTAAACGCACGGCCTGTTTTCGTGGCAAACCTTGATGTGAAGCATGGTTTCAAGGACTACTTGTTGATTACTGTGAATTCATTCATGTACAATCCATCTCATATCTCCGTCGGAACCGGAGATGTATCATTCAACCTCGAGTTTCAGAATCACATGATTGGCACTGTGGATATTCATGATCTTGTGCTTGAGCCAGGTCTGAACAAAAAGTTCACGAATGTGAAGTATCATCCCCATGGTGCTGCAAATATTGCCGCGGGTCAAACGATGCTGGAAAATTATGTTCAGGGCATCGAATCTACTACCAAAATTCATGGCACAAAGGATACCACTGATATTGCTTCTTTGAAGCAAGCCATGTCTGGTATTGACCTTATGGTAAAGATTCCGCCTCTTCATAAGCTTATTATTCTCGAAGATCGCCTTGTGATTCCCAAGAACATTGATAAAACGCATATTGCACAAGCCAGCTTCCAGCTGGCTAATCCTTTTACGGCGTCCATCAATCTGATCAAAGTTGATGCAAAAGCGTCCTACAAAGGCATCTTTCTTGGTCAAATCAGCGATGACCTATCTAAGAACCCTATTCGGGCTAACGGCCACCAGACCATCACTTCTCGTACCCTGCCGATCAAAATGGATCTGAATCCGAAGAATCTTATTCGATTTATAAAGCAAGCAGCAGCTGATACTGGGACAGATTTGGGACCCTTGGAGCATGAATTTGACCTGGTCATGGCAATGAAGAACACCGAGACCAGTATCAAGGCAATGCCAGATTCAAGTCCTCCTAATTGCCACTCGGGACATCAATTTGACGTTTTTGGTGCTGTATTTAGTCTCCTCAAAGGTCTCAAGGTCACTCTTGATATAAAGTCAACAGTCAAGATTGATGACTACAAAACGGATTTGAACTTCAAGCAGGAGCCTGTGCCTACAGACACAGATGATACTGCTTTGTATCTCATTGGTCCAGTGGGCAAACCTATCGTGCAACGTATTGTGAATGAAGCGGTGCTGACATTTTCAGTCGCCAATGCCACAAATCTTAGGAATGATGGCTTTGATGTATCGCTTCGTGGTAAATTGGTCAACACTGGTCCCTTCGACGCTCAAATTGAGTTTCCTGAAGGCGTCTCTGTGACTTGGAGCGGCAAAGATATCGCAAAAGTATATCTGCCACCAGTCTGCGCCAAGGCGGACGAAGGCGTTCCCAACTATAATACAAAGGGCCAGCTTAAAATCATTGATCACAAAGCCTTCACTGAGTTTTCAACTCATATTCTTCACAACAGACAATTTAAATGGACCATTCATTCCAATAAACTTCGTGTTCGTGCTTTGAACATCATTTTCAGTGACGTTCACATTTCCAAAGATCTAACATTTGACGCATTCAATGGTCTTCCGGGCGTGAAAATCACCAACTTTGACATTCCTGGTGAGACAAAAGACTCGCTGAAAATTACATCAGGTACCATGATTCCCTCGCCTGCGAGTCTTGGGATTCAGCTTGATACTGCTAACTTTTTGATCTTTTACAAGAACCGCCTTCAAGGTCCGATTCATTCGAATAATTTGTTTATTGGAGCTCATACAACGACAAGCGCAACGTTACACGGCTTTATTACTCGCAAAGACAGTGATGCAGACAGAGACATAACAGGGGATTTGTTCTCCAATTATCTTCAAGGTAAGAACAAGACCCTTTCCATCAAAGGCGATTCCGTCGTTACCAGAGCAAACGGTAACAAGCCTGTGAAATGGCTGACTGCGGCATTCAAATCGTTGACGCTTAAAGTGGTTTTGCCTGGAAAGATCTACGACATTGTTAAGTCAGCCCAGATTATCGACATTTTTGTCACGATGATGGAACAGCGAGACACTTGGTCCCCGCGTATTGCCTCTAACATGACTTTAGCCCAGTATGCGAATCCATTGCATTTCTCTCTGAAACCAATGAAGATATCACTGAGTGGCATTTTGTCTTTCGAAGGCGCGGATTCTGCGCGCCTGGAGCTCCCATTATTGAGAGCGAGTGCTGGCATCTCACATGGTCCAGAAGACCAACAGCCCCTCGCTCTATCTTTCAAAAACCAACGATTGCAAGCGATGGATCACGGTGCATTTGCAAATTTTCTGGGCAAAATTGCATACACGTCTCGTGTGTCGTTCCAGGTAAGAGGATCCGTGGGAATCATTGGTCATATGGTAATTGGTGATATTCCGGTCAAGGGCATTCCATTCTCAGGCATCACCTCGAGCTTAGCGGGCTTTAATAGCTTCACTGGTGAGGCAGATACCTACAAGGCCGACGTCAAAGGTGCAACTCCTCAATATCTTGATATGAGTGTTCGAATGCGAATGAAGAACCCAAGTAACATTACACTCAAGACAACTGGCATGAAGCTCCCTTCTTTCCATGAAGGTACATACTTTGGGCGAGCATTGCTGGATGACAAAACCATTGTCCCTGGTATCAATGATATTGATGCCATTGCTAGATACCAGCCGAATGATCCCAACAACACAGTTGCGCAGTCTGTTGTCCAGAAGTTTCTTCAGCCGAAAGAACATCAACCAAAGGAAATTAGGTATATTGTCCCAATTGAGATCCAGGGTAAAGGGTTCGAGAATGCGAATCCGCCTTTATCTCCATTTGCATCATTGGTTCCAGGTCTCGCACAAGTACATGCCAAGTCTTCTTTCCCCGGCATGGGTTCAAGATCATTGGAGTATGTTGATAACTATATCGACCTTTTGGGTGCATTCGCGGGTCCAGATTTGCGACCTTTTGCGAGAGTACGGCTTCATTTCAAAAATGATGCGCCATCTCCTCTTGAAATTATTACGATTCAAAGTGATGCGAGGGTGGCAGGAGAGAGTGAATCGGTGGAGAAGACCGCGACCTTTTTCGTTGATTTCCATTACCTCTTAAAAACCGATCCAAGGTGCAAGAGTCCTTGCTACATGAGAGCAGCCAAAGCCACCAAGGTGGACCCTGGCCGTCACACGTGCTGCATGGTTCCGAATGTGTTGCTTTACCAGGGTTTGCTTCCAACTTACAAGTTGCTGGGCAACAAGGTTGATGTATATAACCAATTGCGAGTTCAAGTCGGTGGTAAAAACGGCATTATTCTTCCAGCTATCCATTTCAACGAATTTTATGTCCCCACGACATACCACATTTCCATTGGTGAAACCCCTGTGCTTAATATTACGAACGTTGCTGACTTTATCGGCGGTTTGACTAAGGCATTGTCTATGATGAACAGACAAGAAAAGCTACGATTAGCACAAGGCATAAAGAAAGCTGGACGAAATCACATTGCCACCTTGGTTGACAATGGCATGAAAGATCTTATTTGTGGTGTTGAAGATCTGATTCCACTTGATTTCCTTGACCTTGCTGGATGTAAGAAGAAAGGAAAAGTTACATCGAACGCGTCTCAAAAATTAACCGATGGTGGTTTGAAGGTTTCTGATGCATCGTCGCGTTCATCTAAGGCGCAATCGTCTCCCACTCCTAAAGGTGGTAATACATCAGATACTCACCAGTCCATGAATTCTCAAAATCAAAGAACCACGAGCACAGCTGGTAGCAAATCTAACGATGATGAAGCTCACAACGGTAAAAATTCGAACAGCGGAAATCAAGATGGCGGGGACAAGCATACTTCCTCTGGGCAGATACTCGACTCAGGCCAAAGCTCTAAAGGCAACAACAAAGGTGAAGGCTTGGGCAATCTTTTTGGCTGAAATGCCATATTTGCTAAAGGCAAGAAAATCAACCATGAATGGACATGGCAGTGCCTATTTCAACTTTCAATACAACCTGACTTGGTTTCTTCTAGTAGATATGTACATATACTTGTCCGCACTCGTCGCACAACACAGGTCCCCAGCATAATTTTGGTGGAGGTGAAATAGGGCGTTTTTGAAACACACCATGACGTCGAGCGCTCCTCTGGTATCCACAGCACTACGTCC